>Ga0180217_1000804_pt1 | contig 41686 bp, 33 predicted proteins | sample eDN3rd37CBELigOP_FD_128521 | JGI IMG/M metagenome (GOLD analysis project Ga0180217, IMG submission 128521) | Enriched Organic Plus compost microbial communities from Emeryville, California, USA - eDNA 3rd pass 37_C BE-Lig OP (version 2) (version 2) ...
CATCGAGGCCGGCGCGGACGACGTGGTCTCCACCGAGAACGGCCACGAGATCTATTGCGACCAGGCTTCTCTGAACGAGGTGACCAAGGCGCTCGAGGACAAATTCGGCGAGCCGAGGGCCTCCAAGCTCGTCTGGAAGCCGCAGAACCCCGTCGCCGTCGACGACGAGACCGGCGAGAAGCTCATGAAGCTCATGGAATCGCTCGAGGAGCACGACGACGTGCAGAACGTCTACGGCAATTTCGAGCTCTCCGAGGCCCTCATGCAGAAGATGGCAGGCTGAATGTGAGTGAGCGCGTCCGCATCCTCGGCCTCGATCCCGGCCTGCGCAACACGGGCTGGGGCGTCATCACCGTCGAGGGGACGAAGCTCTCCTACGTGGCTTGCGGGGTCGTGACCTCCGATGGCGATCTCGACCTCGCGCTGCGCCTCAAGCAGCTCCACGACCGCCTGACCGAGGTCATCCGCGCCTGGACGCCGGACGAGGTCGCGGTCGAGGAAACCTTCGTCAACAAGGACGCGCAGGCCACCCTCAAGCTCGGCCAGGCCCGCGCCATGTCGCTGCTGGTGCCCGCGCTCCACAACCTGCCGGTCGCCGAATACGGCGCGAACCAGGTGAAGAAGACCGTGGTGGGTGTGGGCCATGCCGAGAAGGACCAGGTCCAGGCCATGGTGAAGATCCTGCTGCCCAGGGCCGAGTTCAAGAAGGCGGACGCCGCCGACGCGCTCGCCATCGCCATCGCCCATGCGCACCACCGCAAAGCCCGCGCTTTGGCGAGTCTGTAAGATCATCTGAAAAGGCGTCATCCCGGACGGAGCGAAGCGCAGATCCGGGATCGCCATGAGAACAAAGCGCGGCCAAAGGCTTTCCTTCCAGCGGAAACAGTGTTTTATCCTGCTGACGATCCCGGGTTCTGCTCCGCAGCCCCGGGATGACCATGAGGAGCAGAGGGTTCAGTGATCGGCAAACTCAAAGGCGTGGTGGATTCCTACGGCGAGGATTTCGTCATCATCGACGTGCATGGGGTCGGCTATGTGGTCCATTGCTCCTCCCGCACGCTGCAGAACCTGCCGCCCGTCGGCGAGGCGGCGACACTCTCCATCGAGACCCATGTGCGCGAGGACATGATCCGCCTCTTCGGCTTCAGGTCGGATTCGGAGCGGGAATGGTTCCGCCTGCTGCAATCGGTGCAGGGCGTGGGCTCCAAGGTGGCGCTCGGCATCCTCTCGGTGCTCGATCCCGGTGCCCTCGCCACGGCCATCGCCACCGGCGACAAGGCCTCGGTCGCCCGCGGCCCCGGGGTCGGCCCCAAGCTCGCCCAGCGCATCGTTTCCGAACTCAAGGACAAGGCCCCGGCCTTCGCCGCCGTCGACCCGACCCTCATCCGCCTCACCGGCGCCGTGGAGGACAAGAGTGCCCCGGCCCCGGTGGCCGATGCCATCTCGGCCCTCGTCAATCTCGGCTATCCCCAGGTCCAGGCCTCCGCCGCCGTGGCCGCGGCCATGAAGCAGGCAGGCGAGGAGGCGGAGGCGAAGACTTTGATCCGGTTGGGGTTGCGGGAGCTGGCGCGCTAAGCTCAAGCGCTTGTTAACGTTGTTCCTGTTTTGATCTCGCCAAGAATGGCGTATGAGTGTCTCGCCGTTTATATGAAGCCTTTGGAAGGTAAGTCTCCTTGACCGATTCACGCCGCCTGCTCAGCCCCGAGAAACGCGAGGACGATATCGAGGCGTCGATCCGGCCGTTGTCGCTCGGCGACTTCACGGGCCAGGCCGCCGCGCGCGCCAACCTCCAGGTCTTCATCAATGCCGCCAAGGCGCGGGGCGACGCCCTCGACCACGTGCTCTTCGTCGGCCCGCCGGGCCTGGGCAAGACGACCCTGGCGCAGATCGTCGCGCGCGAGCTCGGCGTCAATTTCCGCTCGACCTCCGGCCCCGTCATCGCCAAGGCGGGCGACCTCGCCGCGCAGCTCACGAACTTGGAAGAGCGCGACGTGCTCTTCATCGACGAGATTCACCGCCTCAATCCGGCGGTGGAGGAGATCCTCTATCCCGCCATGGAGGATTACCAGCTCGACCTCATCATCGGCGAAGGCCCGGCCGCGCGCTCGGTGAAGATCGAGCTGCCGAAATTCACGCTGGTGGGCGCCACCACCCGCGCGGGCCTGCTCACCACGCCGTTGCGCGATCGCTTCGGCATTCCGATCCGCCTTGAATTCTACACGGTCGAGGAGCTGGAGCTCATCGTGCGCCGCGGCGCGCGCGTGATGGGGCTCAACATGAGCGAGGAGGGCGCGAACGAGATCGCCCGCCGCGCCCGCGGCACGCCGCGCATCGCGGGCCGCCTGCTGCGCCGCGTGCGCGATTTCGCCATCGTGGAGAATGCAGAGATCGTCACGCGCGAACTCGCCGACCGGTCCCTGCGCCTGCTCGACGTGGACCCCATTGGCCTCGATCTGATGGACCGCAAATATCTCACCATGATCGCCTCGTCCTTCGGCGGCGGCCCCGTGGGCATCGAGACCATCGCGGCCGCGCTCTCCGAGCCGCGCGACGCCATCGAGGACATCATCGAGCCCTATCTGATCCAGAAGGGCTTCGTGCAGCGCACCCCGCGCGGACGCATCCTCACGCCCCATGCCTTCAGGCATCTCGGGATGCCCGAGCCGACGCGCGAGACGACGGCGCAGTTCGGTCTGTTCAATGGGGATGACGATGCGTGAGAAGCGCGACGCGAATACCTCCCCCTCAAGGGGGGAGGTCGCGCCGCAGGCGCGGGAGGGGGTGGAAAACGCGGGCTTTCAGAATGCAGCGCCGCCACCCCACCCCGGATCGCTGACGCGCTCCGACCCTCCCCCACCCGAGTCGGATGTTTCCGACCTGGGAAAGCAAGAACGGATCTCGGGAACACCGGATATCCAAGGGGAGGGTAATTCCTGGCCCCATCTCTCCGGCCGCATGATCGACGGCGCGCATCATCTGCCGATCCGCGTCTACTATGAGGACACGGATTTTTCTGCTCGCGTCTATCACGCCAGCTATCTGCGCTTCATGGAGCGCGGGCGCACGGAGATCCTGCGCGCGGTGGAAGTCGCGCAATCGGATCTTCATGCGGAGATGGGCGGTCTCGCCTTCGTCGTGCGTAAGATGAGTATCGATTTCCTCGGGGCGGCCGTCATGGACGACGTGCTCACCGTCGTGACCCGCTCGAAGGAGATGCGCGGTGCATCGATGACCCTGGAGCAGGAGGTCCGCCGGGGCGACGACGTCCTCGTGCGCGCCGATGTGATGGTGGCCGCCGTGCGCGACGGCCGCGCGGTGCGCATTCCCGACAGCCTCCGGGCGGCGCTATCGGTCCACACGGAGTGATCCGCCTAGTTGGATCTATGTTGCGTCTCGGCTTATAATATTCCGGAAACGGGGTATGTAGGCGTTGGCGGAAGTGTGGAGCATTCACGCGGGCCGAGATCGTGAGCGGAAAGCTCAACGTCTTAAGAGCCGTTTCCAGAAGATTTCGCGTCGTTACGAGCGGTCCATCAAACTTCGCTATTACTCCCGTCAGGCCAAGGGTACGGCGCTGGTGGCCCTCCTGTCCTTTGCATTGACCTGCCTTGTCTTGGGCCTGAGTCCTTGGACTCCTGGCATGACCATCAAGCACGTCGCCGCATTCCCGCACTGCACTTTTGCCCGTGCCGTCGGGCTGGCGCCTGCCTATCGAGGCAATCCGGGCTACTGGTCCCGGCAGGATGAGGACGGCAATGGACGATCGTGCTCGTAAACGGCCCTGAGCCGCTTGGCCGCGCCGGGCAGGGTTGCAGGGCCGTCAAGGCTCAGGTGTCGCTCCGGGATTCCCCCCTCCGGATCGAGGGGAGGGGAGGCCGGCAGGGACGGCTCCGAGGGCCCGAGACAATCCTTACTCCGCCCTTCCCCTGCGGCATATGTCCCTGTTCCAGTTTGAAAAAGCCACGTTTAAACCAAGCCTTAACCTTACTCTGTGCCTAAAAGACTACGGTTGGGAGGTCATCGGCTTCCTTGAGCTTTGCGCCCTTATTTTCGACAGATTCGCGCGCGAACGAGCAGGGTAAGCAAACAAGATTTTCCTAGACCAATGTGGCGGTGGGCCTTGGGCTCCTCCCAAGGTTGCTCGAAGAGCGAGGACGAAACTGATGAATCCGGCTGATGTGGCCCAGGCTGCCCCTGTGGTGCACGACATGTCCCTGTTCAGCCTGTTCTGGCAGGCCAACATCGTCGTCAAACTCGTGATGATCGGCCTGCTCGGCGCGTCCGTGTGGTGCTGGGCGATCATCATCGACAAGACGCTGCTCTACGCCCGCACCAAGCGCGCCATGGACCGGTTCGAGGACGTGTTCTGGTCCGGCCAGTCGCTGGAGGAGCTGTTCCGCTCGCTCCAGAGCCGCCCCGCCACCGGGCTCGCCGCCGTGTTCGTCGCCGCCATGCGCGAGTGGAAGCGCTCCTTCGAGGGGTCGGGCCGCTCGTTCCAGAGCCTGCCGCAGCGCATCGACAAGGTTCTCGACGTCACCATCCAGCGCGAGGTGGAGCGCCTCGATTCCCGCCTCATGATCCTGGCCTCCATCGGCTCGGCCGCCCCCTATATCGGCCTGTTCGGCACGGTGGTCGGCATCATGAGCGCGTTCACCTCGATCGCCGCCTCCAAGAACACGAGCCTCGCGGTCGTGGCGCCGGGCATCGCGGAGGCGCTGTTCGCCACCGCCATCGGCCTCTTCGCGGCCATTCCGGCGGTGCTCGCCTACAACAAGCTCCAGGCCGAGGTCGGCAAGCTGCAGTCGCGGCTGGAGGCCTTCGCCGACGAGTTCTCCGCCATCCTGTCGCGTCAGATCGACGAGCGCATCTCGCGCGCGGCTTGAGAAGGGGTGGTTGAGCGATGGCCATGATGGCAGGTGCCGCAGGAGGTCGACGTCGCCGCAGGCGCGGAAGGCGTACCGGCGCGATCAACGAGATCAACATGACGCCGTTCATCGACGTCACGCTGGTGCTGCTCATCATCTTCATGGTGGCGGCGCCGATGATGACGGCGGGCGTTCCCATCGACCTGCCGCAGACGAAGGCCGCGCCGCTCAATGCGGATACGAAGCCCGTCACCCTGTCCATCAAGGCCTCCGGTCAGGTGTTCTTAGGGGAAGACGAACTGACCGATGAAGCCATCGTCGGCAAGCTCGCGGAAGCGGCGAAGGCCGGCTTCGACGAGCGCATCTTCGTTCGCGGCGACAAGAAGGTGGATTACGGACGCGTCGCACAGGTCATGAGCATCGTCACAACCGCTGGCTACAAGCGGGTCGCGCTCGTGACCGAGGTGGCGCAGTAGGAACGCTGAAAGGCAAGGGGCACACACACGTGGCGTTGAAGCCGAAATTCGACCCGTCCGAACCGGGCCTCTGGATCTCGGGGATCGCGCACGCGCTCGTTCTTGTGGTGGCCGCCATCCTGCTGCTGTGGTCGCCCGTCTCGCCGTTCCCGGATGCCCAGGAGGGCATTCCCGTCGAAGTCGTCACCGACAACATGCTCTCGCAGATCACCAAGGGCGAGAAGGACGCCAAGGCCGTGCAGCCCGATCCGAAGCCCCGCGCCGACAGGGTCGCCGACAAGGCCGAGCTGCGCGAGCAGGGCGAGGACAAGATCGATGCGCCCGCGCCTCCGAAGCGCCCCGACGACATGAAGGTCGCCGAGCAGGAGGAGGCCGCCGCCGCTGCTGCGGCTGCCGCCGCGGCCAGGGCCGCCGAGCAGAAGCTCGCCGAGGCCAAGGCGGCGGAGGAGAGGAAGGCGGCCGAGAAGGCCGAGGCCGAGGCCATCGAGAAGGCGAAGATCGAGCAGGAGAAGGCCGAGGCTGAAGCGAAAGCAAAGGCCGAAGCCAAGGCGAAGGCGGAAGCGGAGGCCAAGCGCGTGGCCGAGGAAAAGGCCGCGAAGGCCAAGGCGGAAGCCGAGGCGAAGGCAAAGGCGCAGGCGGAGGCCAAGCGGCTTGCCGAAGCCAAGGCGAAGGCCGAAGCCGAGGAGAAGGCGCGCAAGGAAGCCCAGGCCGCGAAGAAGCTCGACATGGGCGACCTGAAGCAGTTCCTCGACAGCAAGGAGAGGAGCCGCTCCACCGGAGCGACCGGCGCGCAGGTGAACAAGCAGGCCTCCCTCGGCACCGCGACAGGCACTTCGGCGAAGCTGAGCCCGAGCATGCGCGACGGCCTGATCGGCCTTCTGCAGGATCAGATGCGCCAGTGCTACACGGTGCCGATCAGCGCCTCGGGCGGCAACGTGACGCCGCCTCAGATCGATGTGCGCCTGAGCGAGGACGGCTCGCTCGCCGCGCAGCCGAAAATCATCAGCGTCGGCCCGTCATCCATGGACCGCGCCGTGGCCGAGGCCGCCCTGCGCGCCGTGCGCCGCTGCGCTCCCTACAAGATCCCGGCCCAATACGCTCCGTATTTCGACGACTGGAAGCATCTGAACGTCGGTTTCGATGTGTCCTGATCATAAAACCAATCACGCTTGAGACATGACATCATGATCACTCGCCTCATTTCCCGTCTTCTCGTCGTGCTGTCGATCATCGTTCCGATGGCGGCGCTCGCCCCTGCGGCTCAGGCGCAGCTCTCGTTCCGCGTCGGTCCCGGCGGCCAGTTCCAGCCGATGCCGATCGCCATCGCCGATTTCTCGGGCGAGGGCGATCTCGGCCAGCGCGTGGCCGGCATCATCACCAACAACCTGCAGCGCTCCGGCTATTTCGCGCCCCTCGACAAGTCGCGCTTTCCCGAGCGCCCGTCCTTCGATGCGGCTCCGCGCTTCGATGCGTGGAAGATGGCCGGCGCACAGGCTCTCGTGACGGGCCGCGTCTCCCGCGATCCGTCGGGGCGCCTTCGCGCCGAGTTCCGCCTGTGGGACATCGATACCGGCCAGCAGCTGACGGGCCAGCAATACGTGACGGATTCCAACTTCTGGCGCCGCGTCGGCCACATCATTTCCGATGCGGTCTACACCAAGATCACCGGCTTCGGCGGCTTCTTCGACACGCGCATCGTGTTCGTCGAGGAATCCGGCCCGAAGGAGCACCGCCGCAAGCGCCTCGCCATCATGGACCAGGACGGTGCGAACGTGCGCTACCTGACTCAAGGCGATGCCAGCGTGGTGTCGCCGCGCTATTCGCCGGTGACGCAGGAAATCGCGTTCATGTCCCAGGTCGAGGGCCAGCAGCCGCGCGTGCAGGTGATCAACCTCGAGACCGGCTCGCGCCAGGTGGTCGGCAACTTCCCCGACATGACCTCGAGCCCGCGTTTCGCGCCCGACGGCCAGCGCATCGTCATGAGCCTGCAGCAGGGCGGAAACGCCAACATCTACCTGATGCATCTCGGCTCGCAGGCCACCACGCGCCTCACCTCGACTGCCGCCATCGACACCTCGCCGTCGTTCTCGCCGGACGGGTCGCAGATCGTGTTCGAGAGCGACCGCGGCGGACGCCAGCAGATCTACGCGATGAACGCCGACGGCTCGAACCAGCGCCGCATCTCCTTCGGCGACGGCTCGTACTCGCAGCCCGCCTGGTCGCCGCGCGGCGACTACATCGCCTTCACCAAGCAGACCGCCAACGGCTTCGCCATCGGCATCATGAAGCCGGATGGTTCGGGCGAGCGCATCCTGACGGAAGGCTTCCACAACGAGAGCCCGGTCTGGGCGCCCAACGGCCAGTACATCCTGTTCTTCCGCGATCCGGGCGGACAGGCGGGCGGCAAGCTCTACATGGTCGACATCACCGGCCGCGTGGAGCAGCCCGTGCCGACGCCCTCCTTCGCGTCGGACCCGACCTGGTCCCCGCTGCTCAGCGAGGCCCGTCAGTAAGACAACGAAGGGGCGCTTCAAGCGCCCCTTTTCATGTCCGGCATCCTGGACGGATCACGCGCGCAGCGCCGCGCCGCCGACGAGATCGTCCTTCCGGCTGCGCAGCTTGAACGCGAGAACGATCAGCGCGATGCCGAAGACGAGCGCATAGGCGCCGAGCCACCAGGTCAGCACCACCGCGCCGACGAGCGGCGCGACCAGCAGCGCGATGCCGAAGAGAACCGAGACGAGGCCGCTGAAGATCAGCCAGCCGCGCCCGTAATCCGGGTTCAGCTTGAAGGCCGCGACGATCATCAGAATGCCGGTGATCAGCGACCAGACCGCCAGGAGCGTGACGAAGAACACCACCGTCAGCCCCGGCATGATGAAGGCGAGAACGCCGACGAGAATGTCGAGAACGCCTTCCAGGATCAGGAGCCCCCAGCGCTCGTTCCGCGAGGCCGCGCGAATGCCGGACACGATGCCGAACACGCCGTCGACCAGCATGTAGGCCGAGAAGAACAGCACGAAGGAGAGAATCGTCGCATCGGGCCAGAAGAACGCGATCAGCGCGAAGAGGACGGAGAACACGCCGCGCAGCGCCAGAGCCCACCAGTTGCGCGCGAGCAGCGCGCTCATGGTCTCGGCGCGGTAGAGCGGATCAGGGTGGGTGGGATTGGACGTTCCGGCAACCATCGTCGTCTCCTTCGGTCAGGCCTCCCGCGGGAGGCAGCCCCTGAATCAACGCGTCAGCTTGGCAGCTGGTTTCCTTTATTTCCCACCGGGCGCCTGGGCCTTGATCCGGGTCAACCGTCGCCGGATCGCCATCTTGCGCCGCCTGAGGCGCACGCGCCGCTTGATGCGGAAGGCGCGGATCAGGAGCGCGAGGGCGAACCAGATCAGGCCGATCACCACCGGCGAGATGATCAGCACCGGGAACACGGTGATGATTGCGGCGAGCGCCAGCAGGCCGAAGCCGATGATGGCGATGCTGCTCGTTTCCGTCGCGGTGAGCGAACGCGAGCCCATGGCCTTGCCGATGCTGCTGGAGAGCGCGAGAGCGCCGGCGGCGAGCCGGCGCACGCCGCCGCGCTTGAAGCGGTGGCCCCGCTTCGAGCGCATGTTGCGGGCCCGCTTGCGGCGGGACTGCCAGCCGGGAACGATCTCCGTGGCGTTGGCGAGGTCCTCCAGATACATCGCCTCCATGGCCTCGGCGAACCCGGCATCCTCGACGATCACGTCGAGCTCCCAGTTGGTGGCCCAGCTCGCGAAGTTGAGATTGGTGGATCCGACCCGCGCCCAGCGCCCGTCCACCACCGCGGTCTTGGCGTGGAGCATCGAGCCGTTCCACTCGAAGACCCGGATGCCCGCCTCGATCAGGGAGCGGTAGCCCGCGCGCGCGATGGGCTGCAGCATTAGCAGGTCGTTCGATCCCGGCACGAGCAGGCGCACATCCACCCCGTCCCGCGCGGCTTCGCCGAGGGCCTGCACGTAGGAGGTGGTGGCGACGAAATAGGCGTCGGTCAGCCAGAGGTTGCGCTGCGCGGTCGCGGCGATGAACTGGTCGACCCGGTAGGTGCGGAACATGCCCGGCTCGCCGCTGATGAGGCGCGCGGCCATGTTGCCCGCGGGCGGGATCGCCTCGGCATGGGCAAGTTCCGATTTCGGGATCGCGCGCATGCCGGCGAGCGCCCAGCTCTCCGCGAAGGCGGCATCGAGATCGGCGACAAGGGGGCCTTCGAGGGCGATGCCGGTATCGCGCCAGGGCTCCCCGTCCTTGCCGCCTTCCCAGCTGTCCGAGATGCACAGGCCCGAGACGAAGCCGATCCGCCCGTCCACGGTGATCAGCTTGCGATGGTTGCGGCGGATCCAGAACGGATCCGTCAGGCGCGGCGGGTTGAAGACCCGCGCCTCCACGCCCGCCTCGCGCAGGCGCCGCCAGAAGGCGGGCAGCGCCCGGAACGAGGAGCCCAGCCAGTCGTAGAGCACCCGCACCTTCACGCCGGCCCGCGCCCGCTCCATGAGGGCCTCGGCGAACCTCCGTCCGGTCTCGTCGTCGGCGATGATGAAGTTCTCGAAGTGGATCACGGCGCGGGCGGAGCGGATCGCGTCGAGCCAGGCCGGATAGTTTTCCCTGGAGTTCTTGAGCAGCCGGATGAGGTTGCCCTGGCGCAGGTCGCTGTCGGCGATGCGCGAGAAGGCGCGCTCCATGCGGAGTTCGTCGAGGGCGGCGCGGTAGGGCTGAATCGAGAGTCCAGGGCGGTTCGTCATGAGATCCATGACCTCTCAACGCTCAAGGCGGGCATTTCGGCGCACGAACTGCCCGAACGGAGGGCCCATCCCATGTCACTTCCTGTTAACCTTACCCGCAAGTTCCACAACTTGGCCATAATTCACCTTAATCCCGTCGGCTCCCTCCAAGGTTGACGGAACCCTCCCTTAACCATCCTGCCCGTATAACCCCCACAACGTTCGGCAAACGTGTGTGTAAGGAGTACCGCCAAATGATGTCGCTGCGCGCCGTCAAATTCGCCGCTGCCATTGTCCTCGCCCTCGGGGCGGCAGCCTGTTCCAACAAAGACAGCATGGCCGATGGCGGCTTCGGCGCCGGCGGTGCCGCGACCCCCGGCAGCGCCCAGGACTTCGTGGTGAATGTCGGCGACCGCGTGTTCTTCGAGACCGACTCCACCGACCTTACCCCCACCGCCGTCGCGACCCTGGACAAGCAGGCCCAGTGGCTGCAGCGTTACCCGAACTACACCTTCATCGTGGAAGGCCATGCGGACGAGCGCGGCACCCGCGAGTACAACTACTCGCTTTCGGCCCGCCGTGCCCAGACCGTGCGCGACTACCTGATCTCGCGCGGCATCCCGGCCAACCGCTTCCGCACCGTCTCCTACGGCAAGGAGCGCCCTGTGGCCGTCTGCAACGACATCTCCTGCTGGTCGCAGAACCGCCGCGCGGTCACGGTCCTCGGCTGCGGGGCGGGAGCCTAAACCTTCGGGACACCGAAGTGTGAAACTCGGGGGCGTCGCCACATTATCGCCGTGGCGGCGCTTATGTGTTATCGGAACGGTCGCTCATAAGACCTTCAACGGTACCCAGCATGTTTCGACATTTCCTCGCCTTTTTCGCCCTGGCGCTCGCTTTGGCAGCCCCCGCCGCCGCGCAGGACGCCGCCGATGCCATCGTGCGCCTCAACCGCCTCGAGAACCAGATGCGGCAGATGGCGGGCCAGCTCGAGCAGCTCCAGTTCGAGAACCGCCAGCTGAAGGATCAGCTCCGCAAGTTCCAGGAGGACGTGGAGTTCCGCTTCCAGGATCTCGGCGGACGCGGCGGCTCGAAGCCGGCTTCCCCGTCCACGACGCCCGCCCGCCCGGCTCAGCCGCAGGCGACGCCCCAGCGCCGCGGCGACGTCTTCGATCCCTCCCAGGATCCCGATGCCCCGGGCGCTCCGCGCCCGCTCGGCACCACCCCGCCTTCGCAGCCCCTCGCGGATGCGGAGCTGGATCCGGCCGGAGAGCAGTTCGCCGGGATCGGCGATCTGATCGAGGAGGAGCAGGCGGCCCCCGGCGCGCTCGACAGCGGCCTGGCCATGCCGCAGGGCGCCATCCAGGCGCGCCCGGGCCCGAGCGTGGCGGCCACCAGCGTCGGCAACCCGCGCGCCGATTTCGACGCCGCCTATGCCGCCTTCACCGAGCAGGATTACGACGGGGCCGAGATGGGTTTCCGCCGCTTCCTGCAATCAAATCCGCGGGATCAGATGGTCCCGGAAGCCACGTTCTGGCTGGGCGAGACCTATCTCCAGCGCAAGCGCTACCGCGAGGCCGCCGAGCAGTTCCTGAACGTCTCCGCCGAACACCCGGACGCCCCCAAGGCGCCGGACGCGATGCTGCGACTCGGCGTGTCCCTCAACGGCCTGGGCGCCCGTGACCGGGCCTGCGCCGTCTTCGCCGAGCTCGACCGCAAGTACCCGCAGGCTCCCGCCGCTCTCCGCCAGGCCTCCGAGCGCGAGCAGAAGCGCAACAAGTGCACCTGACCCCAGGCCTGCAAGTCGAGCACCCGGACCGTGGACGCTCCTTCGCCTGATGATCCGCTCCCGAACGGTGACCGGGAGCCTCTTTTTTCCAGCCTGAACAATGCCACGGGCATCCTGGCCGCCGTCTCCGGCGGGCCCGATTCCATGGCGATGATGCATCTTCTCGCCCGCTGGGCGCCGGATCGCCGTCCGCCCGTCTTCGTCGCCACGGTCGATCATGGCCTGAGGCCGGAGGCCGCCGAGGAGGCCGCCCTCGTCGCCCGGGAGGCCGAGGCCTTGGTCCTTGCCCATCGCACCCTCGTCTGGACCGGCGAGAAACCGAAGGCCGGGCTCCAGGAGGCGGCCCGCGAGGCGCGCTACCGCCTGCTCGCGGAGCATGCCCGCGAGGTCGGGGCCTCCCATCTCGTGACCGCCCACACCCTGGACGATCAGGCCGAGACGATTCTCATGCGTCTGGCCAAGGGGTCGGGGCTCACGGGCCTTGCCGGCATGCGCCGGGAGCGGGACCTTGGAGGCATCCTCCATGCCCGGCCCCTGCTGGGCCGGTCAAAGGCGGAGCTCATCGCCCTTTGCCGGGAGAACGGCTGGCGCTTCGTCACCGATCCGTCCAACGCGGACGAGCGCTACGCCCGGGTCCGCTGGCGCAGGCTCATGCCGCTTCTGGCCCAGGAGGGGCTCACCGCCCGCCGCCTGGCCCGGCTCGCCGAGCGGGTGGCCCAGGCCACCGAGGCCCTGGAGATCAAGGCAGGCGAGGCTCTCGCGGATGCCGGCCCGGAAACCGGGGAAGGGGAGTTTTCCTTCGAGGCCTTGTGCCTTGTCCGGGAGCCCTTCGAGATCGGCCTGCGCATCCTGGCCCAGGCCCTGGCCCGGATCGGGCTCGGGAATCTCCGTCTCCACCGGCTGGAGACCAGCCTCGAACGCCTGCGGGCGGCGGTGCTGGCGGGCGAGCCCCTGCGCCTCACGATCGCGGGAGCGCTCCTTGATCTCGCGCGCTCCGGTCGCCTAAGGGTGAGGCCGGAACCGCCTCGCTCGCGAGGCCGTTAGCCAATTCTCTTAGCCAAGACCTACGGATGATGCCGCATACGCGCCGCATTCCCTTGGCAAGGGGAAACGGTGTGCCTACATTGAGTTTAGCCGCATGGGGGGATTCTGTTACTTTCCTCGTGCTTCATCTCCCTCTGGGGCAGAACCTGATCCGATGAATTCAAATTTCCGCAACTTCGCCTTGTGGGTTGTCATTTTCCTCCTGGTGCTGGCGCTCGTGACCCTTTTCCAGAGCCCGGGCCATCGAGGCGGCGGCAGCGACATCGCCTATAGTCAACTCCTGAACGACGCCGATGCCGGCCGCATCACGAGCGTCATCATCTCGGGTCCCGAGATCAGCGGTACCTATACGGATGGTCGCACCTTCTCGACCTACGCGCCGAACGATCCAAGCCTCGTGACGAAGCTGCAGCAGAAAGGCGTGCAGATCACGGCCCGTCCGCAATCGGACTCGACCCCGTGGTTCATCGCCGTCCTCATGAACATCCTTCCCATCGCGCTCTTCATCGGCGCCTGGGTCTTCCTGTCGCGTCAGATGCAGAACGGCGCGGGCCGCGCCATGGGCTTCGGCAAGTCGAAGGCGAAACTCCTCACGGAGGCGCATGGGCGCGTGACCTTCGACGACGTCGCGGGCATCGACGAGGCCAAGGAGGACTTGCAGGAGGTCGTGGAATTCCTGCGCGATCCGCAGAAGTTCCAGCGGCTCGGCGGCCGCATTCCACGCGGCGTGCTGCTCGTCGGCCCTCCCGGCACGGGTAAGACCCTGACCGCCCGCGCAGTGGCAGGCGAGGCCAACGTTCCCTTCTTCACCATTTCCGGCTCGGACTTCGTCGAGATGTTCGTCGGCGTCGGCGCCTCCCGCGTGCGCGACATGTTCGAGCAGGCGAAGAAGAACGCGCCCTGCATCATCTTCATCGACGAGATCGACGCGGTCGGCCGCCATCGCGGCGCGGGCCTGGGCGGCGGCAACGACGAGCGCGAGCAGACCCTCAACCAGCTCCTGGTGGAGATGGACGGCTTCGAAGCCAACGAGGGCATCATCATCATCGCCGCGACCAACCGTCCCGACGTGCTCGACCCGGCGCTGCTGCGTCCCGGCCGCTTCGACCGCCAGATCGTGGTGCCGAACCCGGACGTCACCGGCCGCGAGAAGATCCTGCGCGTCCACGTGCGCAAGGTTCCCCTCGCGCCCGACGTGGACCTCAAGGTCATCGCCCGCGGTACGCCCGGCTTCTCCGGCGCGGACCTCATGAACCTCGTCAACGAGGCGGCCCTGCTCGCGGCCCGTCGCGGCAAGCGCATCGTGACCATGCGCGAGTTCGAGGACGCCAAGGACAAGGTGATGATGGGCGCGGAGCGCCGCACCCTCGTCATGACCGACGACGAGAAGCGCCTGACCGCCTATCACGAGGCCGGCCATGCCATTGTCGCGCTCAACGTCCCGGCCACCGATCCCGTCCACAAGGCGACCATCATTCCGCGCGGCCGCGCGCTCGGCATGGTCATGCAGCTCCCTGAGCGGGACAAGCTGTCCATGAGCTTCGAGCAGATGACATCGCGCCTCGCCATCATGATGGGCGGCCGAATCGCGGAAGAGATGATCTTCGGCAAGGAGAAGGTGACCTCCGGCGCCCAGTCCGACATCGAGCAGGCCACGCGCCTTGCCCGCATGATGGTGACCAAGTGGGGCTTCTCGCCGGAACTCGGCACCGTCGCCTATGGCGAGAACCAGGACGAGGTCTTCCTCGGCATGCAGATGGGCCGCCAGCAGAACGTGTCCGAGGCGACCGCGCAGAAGATCGATTCCGAGGTCCGCCGTCTCGTGGAGACGGGTCTCAACGACGCCCGCCGCATCCTCACCGAGAAACGGGACGATCTCGAGGCCCTGGCCCGCGGCCTCCTGGAATACGAGACCCTCACGGGCGAGGAGATCCGCAACCTCCTCGACGGGCAGCCTCCGGTGCGCGACGCCGGCGGCGATCCGGTGACCCCGGTGCGCGGCTCCGCCGTCCCGACCACCCGCCCCGGACGGCCTCGGGAGAGCGACGGGGGCATGGAGCCCCAGCCGCAGGCCTGATTCGATCCGCTCTTGCGAACTACCCAGAACGCTCGCTTTTCAGCGAGCGTTCTTTTTTGTTTACCTGAGGCTTCTACTTTCGATCCGGCCAGAGGATCGTCGCGCCTTGTAACAATTGCTCATCACTTGTGATGAGGCTGATCACGGCGAAGTCTTGACCCGGGTTGAGGGGGTTGCTTTGAAAAAGGCAAAACGCGCAGCGGCGCAGCGGAGCGGGGAGTTGAAGCCCATGCGGAAATACTTTGGGACCGATGGCATCCGGGGACGGGCCAACGGCATCATCACGCCCGACCTGGCCCTGAGGGTCGGTCAGGCGGCCGGCCTCATGTTCAGCCGGAGCGGCGATTACCGCCACCGGGTCGTGATCGGCAAGGATACGCGCCTGTCAGGCTACATGATCGAGAACGCGCTGGTCGCGGGCTTCACCTCGGTGGGCATGGACGTGCTGCTGCTCGGCCCCATGCCGACGCCGGCGGTGGCCATGCTCACGCGCTCCATGCGCTGCGACCTCGGAGTCATGATCTCCGCCTCGCACAACCCGTACGAGGACAACGGCATCAAGCTGTTCGGCCCCGACGGCTTCAAGCTCAACGACGAAGTCGAGATGCAGATCGAGGCGCTCATGGACTCGGACATGACGGCGCGCCTCGCGGGCTCCGCGACGCTCGGACGCGCCAAGCGCATCGAGAGCGTGCAGGCCCGCTACATCGAATTCGCCAAGCGCACCCTGCCGCGCCAGGTCGACCTCGAAGGCATGCGGGTCGTGCTCGATTGCGCCAATGGCGCGGGCTACAAGGTCGCGCCGGAAGCCCTGTGGGAACTCGGCGCCGAGGTGGTGAGCATCGGCGTGGAGCCCAACGGCTTCAACATCAACCACGAGGTCGGCTCCACGGCTCCCGAGGCGCTGGTCCACAAGGTGCGGGAGCTGCGCGCCGATGTGGGCATCGCCCTCGACGGCGACGCCGACCGGGTGCTGATCGTGGATGAGAAGGGCCAGAAGGTCGATGGCGACCAGCTCATGGGCGTCGTCGCGCGCTCCTGGAAGGAGGACGGACGTCTCGCCCAGCCCGGCATCGTCGCGACCATCATGTCCAATCTCGGTCTCGAGCGCTACCTGACCGGCCTCGGCCTCGGCCTCGTGCGCACCGCCGTCGGCGACCGCTACGTGCTCGAGCACATGCGCGCCCATGGCTACAATCTCGGCGGCGAGCAATCCGGCCACATCATCATGTCGGACTACACGACGACGGGCGACGGCCTGGTGGCGGCCCTGCAGCTGCTCGCCGTGGTCAAGAGCATGGGCCGGACCGTCTCCGAGGTCTGCCACTGCTTCGAGCCGCTGCCCCAGGTGCTCAAGAACGTCCGCTACAAGGCGGGCACGCCCCTGCAGGACGCCTCCGTGATCAAGGCCATCGAAGCCGGCCGCGAGCGGCTCGGCGCCTCGGGCCGCCTCGTCATCCGCCCGTCCGGCACGGAGCCGGTGATCCGGGTCATGGGCGAGGGCGACAACGCGGACCTCGTCGCCCTGGTCGTGGACGACGTGGTGGATGCCGTGACCCGGGCCGCGTCGCAGGTGGCTGCCTGAAAGCCATTCGCTCCACAAAGTCCGGTCGATCAGGCGCCTCTATCGTCATGGCCGGGCCTGTCCCGGCCATCCCGCTGAAGACAAGCGCCGCGCCTTGAACAATCGGGATCACCGGTACAGGGCCGGTGATGACGAGGGTGAGGCTGACCGTGATGACCAGCCAGATACTCGACTACGATGAAGGGCATGGAGATATCTCCATGCCCTTTCCTTTTGCTTCAAACTAAATATTGTAACACATAATACAGCCGAGCTTACCCCTTTTGATATTTATGGTATTGCGTTGCCAAAGCGTGGGATGCTCGCTGCAGGTACAAGGGAGGGCGTGTTCGATGGATGACTCAGGTGATCACCAAGGGCTCTGCCGTCTCCTGGATCGCCTGACGCCCGTATCCTGCCGCGTGATGTCTTCCACTCTGTCGCCCGGCTCATGGTTACGACAACATTCGTCGTCGTACCGCTCCTGCGGCGGCAAGACCGGCTTTGTGCTCTTCTGCATCGGCGCAGCGCTGACGACCGATACTATCCGTCGATGCTCAATACGCCCGGAACAGTCATCAGGTCCAACGATGACAGCCTGTCTGCAGTTTACGGCCGGCTGGTGGCCACGGAACTCACCGGATCATCGATCAGAGGCAGCCCGGTCTTCGTCGCCAATGTCTTTGAGCGGATTGTGAGGGGAAAGGAGATCTCGCTCATCCACTGGGTGGAACTGGAGAACGCGAGCCAGCTCCAGCAGCTGGTCGACGTCGACCAGCTTCCGGAAGACGTCGTGCCGACCGATCGGGCCCGGATCGCGATGGCGGCGTCTCATTTCCGTGCTTACAGATAAGCGCCGGTATAATGAAACTGTATTTAGTTGCTTAATGCAGCAGCGGCAACGAGAATGGTCAAGCTTCTTCTTGATATTAACCATTTATTCAGTAAATTCCTCTGCGAGTTCCAGCAGAGGCACCGATGTTCGAAAACGGCTCTCCGATCGTTCGCCCGCCCCATGCCCTCCAGTTCAATTCCCACGTCGTCGCGGAGCTGAACCGGATCGTGCAATCCTATCTGCCGCCGGAGCAGCCGCTGACGGCCGTGCAGCCTGAGACCGCCAAGCCTGTGACCGAGGCGCCCCGCGCCTCCTCGGCCGAGTTCAACCGGGTCCTGTGGAGCGCGGAGAGCATGATCGCCTCCGTCCTCGGGCTGAAGACCTCCGAGGTCAGCATCTGCGTGAATGCCGGGCGCTACGTTCTCTGAATTCTGCGCTTCCTGACATAAAAAAGCTCCCCGATGTCTCGGCGGAGCTTTTTGCTTTTCGAGCGGGCCTTCCGGTCATTCCGCCGGATGCGCCGGAGGCGGTGCCGTCTGCGGGGCAGGGGCCTCGCCATGCGGGCGCTGGCCGGTCTGGGCGCGGAGCTTGTCGAGCATCTCGCTCACGTAAGTGGCGGGCTTGGTGTAGCCGCCGATGAGGAGATAGATCGAAGGCACCACGAGCACCGTGAGCAGCGTCGACATGGTCACGCCGCCGACGATCACCGTGCCGATGGCGTTGCGGGCCTCCGCGCCTGCGCCCGTGGACCAGGCGAGAGGGATCGCGCCGCCGATCATGGCGATCGAGGTCATGAGGATCGGGCGAAGACGCAGCACGGAAGCCTCGATCACCGCCTCCCGCACCGACAGGCCGCGTTCGCGCAGCTGATTGGCGAATTCGACGATGAGGATGCCGTTCTTCGTCATCAGGCCGATGAGCAGGATCATGCCGATCTGGCTGTAGATGTTGAGCGTCTGACCCGTGATCACGAGGGCCGCCAGGCCGCCGGTCACCGCGAGGGGCACGGTCAGCATGATGATGAAGGGATTGATCCAGCTCTCGAACTGCGCGGCGAGCACCAGGAACACCACGAGCAGCGCCATGCCGAAGGTGACATAGATCGCATTCGAGGATTCGAGGAAGTCCTTCGACTGGCCGGAATAGCCGATGCGCGCCTCCGCAGGCAGGTTCTCGCGCACGATCTGCTCCAGCACCGCAAGGCCTTCGCCGATGGACGTGGTGCCGGTCAGCCCCGCATCGATGGTGATGGAGCGCATGCGGTCGAAGCGGTTGAGCGTCTGCGGAGCCGCCGCCTCGGTCAGGGTCACGAAGGAGGAAAGCGGGACGAGCTCGCCGTTCGTGGAGCGCACGAAGGTGTTGGCGAGATCGTTCGGCGTGGCGCGATCCTCCGCGCGGCCGCGCATGATGACGGCGTATTCCTCGCCGCGATTGACGAAGGTCGAGATCTCACGCTCGCCGAACATCAGCTCGAGGGTGCTGCCGATATCCTGGACGGACACGCCGAGATCGGCGGCGCGCTGCCGGTCGATCTGCACGCGGATATCAGGCTGCGATTCCCGGTAGTTGGAATCCATGTTCACGAACAGGCCCGTCTCCTGCGCCTTCTGCATGACGATGTCGCGCCATTCGCGAAGGGTGTTGTAGTCGGGACCGCCCAGCACGAACTGGATCGGTTTGGAGGGGCCGCGCTGCCCGAGCGAGCCGGGGCTGATCGGCGCGACGCGCGCACCCGGGAAGTTCGCGACCTTGTTGTTGATCTCCTGCACCAGTTCCTGCTGCTTCATCGTGCGCTGATCCCAGGGCACGAGACGCACGATGATCATGCCGGAATTGACCGGCGAGGGACGGGCGAAGCCCGGCGCCACCTGGCTGGTGATGGAGGAGACGACGCCCTGCTCCTGATAGGGCAGCAGGATCTTCTCCACTTCCTTCACGCGTGCGCGGGTATAATCGAGGCTGGAGCCCTCGGGGGCCTCGATGCGCACGATGATGGCGCCGCGATCCTCCGTGGGCGCGAAGGTCTTCGGCAGCATCTGGAACAGGGCATAGGCCGAGAGGCACACCATGAAGCCGGCGGCGAGAATGACGAGCGGTGCCTTGAGGACGCGGGTCAGGATCCGGCGATAGACGTTGTTCATGCCCATGAAGAAGGGCTCGGTCATCCGCTGGATGCGGCCATGGGCCGGCACCATGAGCTTGGAGCACATCATCGGAGTGAGCGTGCGCGCCACGACGCCGGAGAAGAAGATGGCGGCGGCGAGCGTGATGCCGAACTCGCGGAAGAGCTTTCCGGTATTGCCGGTCATGAAGGCGAGCGGCACGAACACGGCCATGAGCGTGGCGGTGGTGGCGATCACGGCGAAGCCGATCTCGCGGGCACCGTCGAAGGAGGCGAGCAGCGGCGGCTGGCCCTCCTCGATACGGCGATGGACGTTCTCAATCTCCACGATGGCGTCGTCCACCACGATGCCGATGGCGAGCACCACGGCAAGCAGGGTGAGCACGTTGATGGAGGCGTTGAAGTAGGCCATCACCATGCAGGCGGCGATGATCGAAACCGGAATGGCGACGATGGCGACGATGGTGGAGCGCCAGTCGCGCAGGAACAGCAGGATCACCAGAATGACGAGGCCGATGCCTTCCAGAAGCGTGTGCAGCACGCCGTCGATGGACGAGCTGATGAACTGGCTTTCGTCATAGGAGATCTGCGCCGTGGTGCCGGGGGGAAGCGAGGATTTCAGGCTTTCCAGCTCCGCGCGCACGCCCTCGGCCACCGCAAGGGTGTTGGCCGTCGACTGGCGCACGACGCCAAGGCCCATGGCGACCTTGCCGCCTTCGTAGAACTCGAAGCGATTGTCCTCCGGGCCGACTTCGACCCGGGCGACCTCGCCCAGGCGCACCAGGTAGCCGTTCTTGTTCGAGACGATGAGCTGCTCGAAATCCTGCTGGCTGGAGAGGCGGGAATCCGTCTTCACCGTGAATTCGCGCTGCGAGGATTCGATGCGTCCTCCCGGAAGCTCCACGTTCTGCCGCTGAATGGCGGTTTGCAGGTCCTGCACCGTGAGGCCGCGCGCCGCCAGCGCCGGACGGTCGACCCAGATGCGCATGGAATAGCGGCGCTCGCCCGCGAGATAGACGTTCGCAACTCCCGGCACCGTCGAGAGGCGGTCCACATAGACACGCTTCAGGAAGTCGCTGAGCTCGAGCGCATCATAGGTGGAGGAGGTGATGCTGACCCACATGATGGCGGAAGCATCGTCGTCCACTTTGCGGATGACGGGCTGGTCGACGCCGTCGGGCAGGCGGCCGACCACGCGGAACACGGCATCGCGCACGTCCGAGGTGGCGCCTTCCGGATCGCGCGAGACATCGAACTCGATCGAGACGGAGGAGCGTTCGTCGCGGCTCTGCGAGCGGATCTGCTTGATGCCCTCGATGCCGGCCACGGCGCCTTCGATCACCTCCGTGACGCGGCTTTCGATGACCTCGTTCGAGGCGCCGCGGTAAATCGTGGAAATCGAGACCACCGGACGGTCCACGCTCGGATATTCGCGGATCGGCAGGTTGATGAGCGCGGACAGGCCGCCCACGATCAGCAGCAAGCTTACCACGACGGCGAAGACGGGGCGGCGGATGAAGAGGTCGGAAACCTGCATGGTTGCTCAGCTCTTGTCGGTCCGTTTCCGGACCAGTCTTTGAGAGAAGTTCTCCCGCCCGAGCGGGAGAGCAAGTCCTTCAGCGCTCGGCTGCCTGCGCCGTGCCGATGGCGTTCGGCGCATTGAGCGTGCTGCGCGAGGGCTGCTGACGGTTCGCGGCGGGCACCGGCTGCGGATCGCGCGCACTCGAACCGAGCGGCCGGGCGATCACCTCCGCGCCGGGGCGCACCCGCTGGACGCCGAGCACCACGATGGTCTCGCCGGCCTCCAGGCCTTCCACCACCTGGACCTTGCCGCCCTGGCGCTGTCCGATGGTGATGACGCGGCGCTCCACCTTGTTGTCCTTCACGGGATAGACCACGTGGCGAAGGCCTTCGCTGACGATGGCTTCTTCCGGCACCACGACGGCCTCATCGTCCACGGAGACTTCGAGGGTCACGGCCAGGAACATGCCAGGTTTGAGCGCCTCGTCGGGGTTCTCGAACTCGGCGGTCAGGCGCGCGGTGCGGGTGGCCTGATCGACGCGGGGATCGATGGTCGAGACCTTGCCCGTGAAGACGCGGCCCTTGTAGGCGGCGGAGACGGCTTTCACCGTCTGGCCGGGCTCGAGGCGGCCGAGCAGGTTCTCCGGCACGGCGAAATCGAGGCGGACCTTCGAGAGATCGTCGAGGGAGGTGATGCGCGTGCCCGGCGCGATATAGGCGCCGAGCGAGACCGTGCGCGTGCCGACCCGGCCGTTGAACGGGGCGCGGATCGTCAGGTCCTCCAGTCGCGCCTCGGCGGCCTTGCGCTGGGCCTGGGCGGAGGCGATCGAGCCTTCGAGGGATTTCAGCTGGGCCGTCAGGTCCTCCACCTGCGCGGCGGTGCCCGATCCGGTACGGTTCAGGGCCTGGGCGCGCTCGAGCTTGATCGCGACCTCGTTCCGCAGGGCCTCGGCGCGGTTGGCCTCGGCGATGGCCTGTTCGATCTCGGCCCGGCGCTCGGCGGCGTCGAGCTGCACCAGCACGTCGCCCGCCTTGACCGCCTGGCCTTCCTCGAACCCGATCTTGTCGATCACGCCCGCCACCTTGGCGGTCACCGTGATGGATTCATAGGCGCGGACCGTGCCCACGGCCTCGCGGGTTTCCACGATGCGTCCGGTCCTGACCGTATCGACCTCGACCGTGGCAGGCCCGGAGGCCATGCCCCGGTTGCCGCGTCCCGCGCCGGGAGCGCCCTGCTGCGCGGACGGCTCATTGCCGAAGTATCCGCCTTGATACGCATACCACCCGCCAAACCCTGCTGCCCCCAGCAAGGCGATGACGGCGAGTTGACCGGACACACGCATGCTCGCTCCTTGAACTCTCGGAAGTCTTCTTCAGTCTCGAATAATTTGATTGGCCTAGCACATCACAGGTGAGGCGCTAGGACTATAACGCAGCAAAAGCGAGCTTTTGTATTACGATTTCGTAATCTGTCACTTTCTTGCCGGCCAGGCTTGCCGCCATTGCCTTGACCGCGTGTCCCGGTTCCGCCATACCGGTCGGCGGGACACCTCTCCCCACCGAGAGGCGCCCATCTGTAAGGATGGATCACATGACAGACCTGCCCAACGCGCGTCCGCGCGCGCCTTTCTTTTCGTCCGGCCCCTGCGCCAAGCGCCCCGGATGGTCCTTAGCAAACCTGAAGACCGACAGCCTTGGCCGCTCCCATCGCGCCAAGCTCGGCAAGGCGCGCCTGAAGCTCGCCATCGACCTCACCCGCGAGGTGCTCGACGTGCCGGCCGATTACCGTATCGGCATCGTGCCCGCTTCCGATACCGGCGCCGTCGAGATGGTGCTGTGGTCGATGCTCGGCGCCCGGCCGGTCGACATGCTGGCCTGGGAGAGCTTCGGCGAGGGCTGGGTCACGGACGTGGTCAAGCAGCTCAAGCTCGCCGACGCCCGCGTCATCAATGCGCCATACGGCGAGCTGCCCGACCTGTCCCAGGTCGACACGAAGAACCGCGACGTGGTCTTCACCTGGAACGGCACCACCTCCGGCGTGCGCGTGCCGAATGCCGACTGGATCGCGGCCGACCGCGAGGGCCTCACGATCTGCGACGCGACTTCCGCGGCTTTCGCCCAGAAGCTCGATTTCTCCAAGCTCGACGTGGTCACCTTCTCCTGGCAGAAGGTGCTCGGCGGCGAAGCCGCCCACGGCATGCTCATCCTCTCGCCGCGCGCGGTGGAGCGCCTCGAGACCTACAAGCCTGCCTGGCCGCTGCCGAAGATCTTCCGCATGACCAAGGGCGGCAAGCTCATCGAGGGCATCTTCCAGGGCGAGACCATCAACACGCCTTCCATGCTCGCGGTCGAAGATTACATCGACGCCCTCGAATGGGCGAAGTCCATCGGCGGCCTGAATGCGCTCATCGCCAAGGCCGACGCCAACGCGAAGGTCATCCATGACTGGGTTGCCCGGACTCCGTGGATCGCCAATCTCGCCAAGGATCCGGCCACCGCCTCCAACACCAGCGTGTGCCTCGTGATCGCCGACCCGGAAGTCGTCGCGAAGGGACCCGACGCCGTGGCGCAGGTCGCCAAGGGCATCACCGCCGCGCTCGAGAAGGAGGGTGTCGCCCTCGACATCGGCGCCTATCGCGATGCGCCTCCCGGCCTTCGCATCTGGTGCGGCGCGACGGTCGAGCAATCCGACCTCGAAGCCCTGACGCCCTGGCTCGACTGGGCCTTCGCGCAGGAAAAGGCGAAGCTCGCGCAAGCGGCTTGATGATATGCGTCATCCCGGACGCAGGCTCAGCCGCGATCCGGGATCGCTTTCCCCAGCCAGACTCCCATCACGATCCCGGCTCGCGCTGCGCTTGGCCGGGATGACGCTTCAGGCACAGGTGCACCATGCCCGCTCCCCGCGTACTCATTTCCGACGCTCTCTCTCCCGCCGCCGTGCAGATCTTCAAGGATCGCGGCATCGAGGTCGATTTCCAGCCGGACCTCGGCAAGGACAAGGAGAAGCTTGCTGCCGTCATCGGCAATTACGATGGCCTCGCCATCCGCTCCGCCACCAAGGTGACGGCGAAGATCCTCGAACAGGCCAAGAACCTGAAGGTGATCGGCCGCGCCGGCATCGGCGTGGACAATGTCGAGATTCCCGCCGCCACGGCGAAGGGCATCATCGTCATGAACACGCCCTTCGGCAATTCCATCACCACCGCCGAACATGCGATCGCGATGATGTTCGCGCTCGCGCGCCAGATCCCGCAGGCCGACGCCTCGACGCAGGCCGGCAAGTGGGAGAAGAACCGCTTCATGGGCGTCGAGCTCACCGGCAAGGTGCTCGGCGTCGTCGGCTGCGGCAATATCGGCTCCATCGTCGCCGATCGCGGCATCGGCCTGCGCATGAGGGTGATCGCCTATGATCCCTTCCTCTCGCCCGAGCGCGCGCTCGAACTCGGCGTCGAGAAGGTGGAGCTGGAGGATCTCCTGCGCCGCGCCGACATCATCACCCTGCACGTGCCGCTAACGGAAAAGACGAAAAACATCCTGTCGGCCGAGAACATCGCCAAGACGAAGAAGGGCGTGCGCATCATCAACTGCGCCCGCGGCGGTCTCGTCGATGAGGCGGCTTTGCGCGCTGCCCTCGATTCCGGCCATGTGGCGGGGGCCGCCTTCGACGTGTTCGTCGAGGAGCCCGCGCTCAGCAACCCGCTCTTCGGCCATCCCAACGTGGTCTGCACGCCGCATCTGGGCGCCGCCACCACGGAAGCGCAGGAGAACGTGGCGCTGCAGGTGGCCGAACAGATGTCCGATTACCTGCTCCAGGGCGCGATCCAGAACGCGGTGAACTTCCCGTCGATCACGGCGGAGGAAGCGCCGCGCCTCAAGCCCTTCGTGGCGCTCGCCGACAAGCTCGGCTCCTTCCTCGGCCAGCTCACGGAAGCGCCGATCAAGGGCATCCGCATCGAGTACGAGGGCGATGTGGCGGACATGAACACCCGCGCGCTCACCTCCGCCGCCATCACCGGCGTGCTGCGTCCTTTCCTGCAGGACATCAACATGGTGTCGGCGCCCGTCGTCGCGCGCGAGCGCGGCATCACGGTGGAAGAGGTCAAGCGCGAGAGCGCCGCGCGCGATTACGAGAGCTTCATCCGCATCATCGTCGACGCGGAGGACATGGCCCGCCATGCCGGCGGCACCGTGTTCCAGGACGGCAAGCCGCGCGTCACCGAGATCCGCGACATCGCGGTGGATGCGGAATTCGCGCCGAACATGATCTATGTGCGCAATGCCGACCAGCCCGGCTTCATCGGCCGCTTCGGCACGCTGCTCGGCGAGTCCGGCGTGAACGTGGCGACCTTCGCGCTCGGCCGCGACAAGCCCGGCGGCGACGCGATCTGCTTCGTGTCGGTCGACGAGCCCGTTTCCGACGATCTTCTGCGCCGGATCGAGGAGATCCCGCAGGTCAAGCGCGCCCGCGCGGTGCGCTTCTGAGAGGTGCAATCATGGCAGTGACCCCGTCGCAACGCTTCGTCCTGACGCTCGCCTGCGCGAACCGTCCCGGCATCGTCGCCGCGGTGGCGGGGCATCTGTCGGATTCGGGCCTCAACATTCTCGACGCCCAGCAATATGACGACACGCAGACGGACCGATTCTTCATGCGTGTCGTCTTCAATCCGGTCTCGGGGCAGGGCGACCTTGCTGCCCTGAAGGACGGCTTCGTGCCCCTGGCCGACCGCTTCGGCATGAGCTGGGCCCTGCGCGACATCGGCGAGAAGCGCAAGGTTATGCTCCTCGTCTCCAAGTTCGACCATTGCCTGGCCGATCTGCTCTATCGCTGGCGGATCGGCGAGCTGGATTTCGAGCCGGTCGGCGTCATCGCCAATCATCCGTTCGAGACCTATGCCCATGTGGGATTGGGCGACGTGCCCTTCCATTATCTTCCCGTCACCCGGGACACGAAGCTTGAGCAGGAAGCGAAGGTCTGGGAGATCATCCGCGACTCGCAGGCCGATCTCGTCGTGCTCGCGCGCTACATGCAGGTTCTGTCGGACGGACTGGCGGCGAAGCTCGCGGGCCGCTGCATCAACATCCACCACTCGTTCCTTCCGAGCTTCAAGGGCGCCAAGCCCTATCACCAGGCCCATGCGCGTGGCGTGAAGCTCATCGGCGCGACGGCGCATTACGTGACCTCCGATCTCGACGAAGGCCCGATCATCGCGCAGGACGTGGAGCCGATCACCCATCGCGACAGCGCGGACGATCTGGTGCGCAAGGGCCGCGACATCGAGCGCCGCGTTCTTGCGCGTGCGGTGCGCTACCACCTGGAAGACCGCATCCTGCTCAATGGCCGCAAGACGGTGGTGTTCGCGGATTGACGCCGATAGTTGTCATGTCATCCATGTCATCACCGGCCTCGTGCCGGTGATCCCGATTCCCTGAGGCGCGGCCTCAGTCGTTATCGGGAGGCCGGGACAGGCCCGGTCATGACGGCCGAAACCGTCTTTCTCTTATTTCCGCTCCGCCAGCCAGATCCCGCCGAGCACCAGGAACAGGCCGAGCGCGTGATAGAGCGCGAAAGGCTCGCCGAGCAGCAGCACCGCGAGCAGCGCGCCGAAGACCGGCACGAGGTTCACGAACAGGCCCGCGCGGGCCGGGCCGATCAGCTCGACGCCGCGGATGAAGAAGATCTGCGAGAGAAGCGACGGGAACAGGCCGATATAGAGCAGGATCAGCCATCCGCGCCAGGTCGGCCATTGCACCGCGCCCTGCGCGATCTCGATCGCGAGCAGAGGCAGCGAGGTGAGAAAGGCGACGCCCGCCATCGCCGTGAAGAAGACAAGGCCCGTGACCGGCGGGCGGCGGCGGAGCCCCAGCGTATAGCCCGCATAGAACACGCAGGCGATCAGCATCCACACGTCGCCGATGTTGAGCGCGAGCGTCCTCAGCACCTCCCAATCGGCTTTGACCGAAACCAGCACCACGCCGAGAATGGTCACGATCATGCCGAGGATCTGCAGCGGGATGAGACGGGCGCCGAAGAACAGGATGGTGCCGATCAGCACGAGCACGGGAATGGAGCCCTGGAAGATCGTGAGGTTCACCGCGCTCGTGTGGTAGGCGGCGGCATAGAACAGGGCGTTGAAGGCGGTGAAGCCGGTGGCGCCCATGAGGATCGTGTAGAGCCAGCGCGAGGAGATCTTGGGCCATTCGGCGACGACCTGCGGCCCCACGAGGGGGCCGAGGATGAGGCCCACGATGGCCCAGCGGATGCAGGTGAGCAGCATGGGCGACACATGCCCGACGGCAAGCCGGCCCGCGATGGCGTTGCCGCCCCACATGAGCATGGTGAGGATCAGGAGCAGATAGGCCTGTCCCCAGAGCCCCTTCCAGAGAGACTGCAGGATTTTCATGGAAGGTATCGACCTCGTGGCGCTTGCCGCGGCCCGCGCAGTTTCGATAAACCGGCGCCAGCAAAGCGGGTGAAGGTTATGGCATTAAGGTTTCTGGTGGTTGAGGGCAATACGCGTGGCGCAAGGGAGGCCCACAGGGCAGCCTATGGACAAATGCTGTCCGAGTCGTATGCGCAGGTGATTCAGGAGATCGAGCGGACGGCTGTCTGCGACATCGCCTTCGCGGCGGATGAGGGCGCGAACCTGCCGGACCGGGCGGGGCTCGAATCCTATGACGGCATCGTGCTCACCGGCTCGCATCTGAGCATCTATGACCGCACGCCGGAGATCCTGCGCCAGATCGACCTGATGCGCGCCATCTACGCCTCGCGCACGCCGTCCTTCGGCTCCTGCTGGGGGTTGCAGGTGGCAGCGGTAGCGGCCGACGGCGACGTGCAGAAGAATCCGCTCGGCCGCGAGGTGGGCTTTGCCCGGCGCCTGCGGCGCACGGAGGCGGGGAGGGGGCACCCCATGCTCGAGGGCCGTCCCGAGGTCTATGATGCGCCCGCGATCCATCTCGACATGGTCACGACGCTTCCGAAGGACGCGACGGTGATCGCCACCAACCCGGTCTCCGAGGTCCAGGCGGCGGAGATCCGGCATGACGGCGGCACGTTCTGGGGCGTGCAGTACCATCCGGAATTCAGCCTCGCCGAGCTTGCCGTGATCCTGCGCCAGCGCACGGAGCTGATGATCCGCGAGGGCTTCTGCCGCAGCCCGGAGGAGGTCCATGCCTATGCCGACGACCTCACGACCCTCGACCGCGACCCCTCCCGCTTCGATCTGGCCTGGCGCCACGGCGTCGATGCGGAGGTGCTGGACGCCACGCGCCGCACCCGCGAGATCCGCAACTTCATCGAACACCGGGTGAAGACGGAGAAGAGCGCGCGGGGACGGGCGTGAGAGAAGGGTGCCACTCCGCCGTCATTCGTCCGTCATGGCCGGGCTCGTCCCGGCCATCCCGATAATGAAAAGCGTCGCGCCCTAAACAATCGAGATCACCGGGACGAGCCCGGTGATGACGAGAGATGAGCTGATCAGGTGTTCAACTCTTCATACAGGTCACGCCAGGTCGGGTTCATGCTCAGGATCAGATTCGTCTTCCAGGCGCGGGGCCAGCGCTTGATCGATGTCTCGCGCTGAATGGCGTCGGCGATGCTCTGGTAGCTCTCGTAGTAGACGAGGTGATTGATCCTGTAGCGTCGCGTGTGCGCGCTGCCGCGCCCGGTTCTGTGCTCCCACACACGCCGGGGCAGATCGTTGGTAACGCCGACATACAAAGCGCCGCCTGGCCGGCTTGCGAGGATGTAGACGTAATACAGTCTCATTCCGACAGAATGGATGACGCTGGCAGCCTTCGCAAGTCGGTCTCAGTGACCGATCAGGCGACGGACGTCTTAGCTTTCCCCACGTCATCACCGGCCTTGTGCCGGTGATCCCGATCATGTGAGGCGCGGCGCCTCTCCGATCGGGATGGCCGGGACAAGCCCGGCCATGACGATGGAGGTTGGGCAGCACCTCATTTCCTTAGCGCCCGCGCCGTGTCATCCGTGCCTCTGTCACCATCCTGAGGAGCAGCGAAGCTGCGTCTGGAAGGATGCTTCCAATGGTCTCCGGAGACGCCCTCGTCCTTCGAGACGGTCCCTGACCGGACGTCCTCAGGATGAGGGCTGTGCAAGCAGCTTCTCCCCGCGTCATCACCGGCCTTGTGCCGGTGATCCCGATCCGTGAGGCGCGGCGCTTGTCCGATCGGGATGGCCGGGACAGGCCCGGCCATGACGTGGGGAGGGAGTGGAGATGCGAGCCCGTGGACAATGTTCCTTGTTTGTTCTTGACAAAAGTCCTATGGTGGGCTATGTCTGTCGGCATCCGGTTCTCACGGGGGACGCGCCCGAGGCGTCGGTCGTGGAGGCCGGAGGCGGTTCTGAGCCGTCCGGGGTCTCGCACCCCCGGATCTCAGGGCTCCGAGCGGGGAGGAAGAGGCGGCCGCCTGATCGGGCGGGAGGCCGTCAACGCTCCCCCAGCCTCTGCCGGTCCCGGACCAGTTCCCGGGGCCGCGCTGGACGAGCAGCGCACAACGCGTCTCTGAGGGTTCGTCCCTGATGGCGCCGGAGCGCAGAGGCCGGGCCAACAAAGCCGCGCGCGGGAGGCGTTTGGCATCCCGAGCCGGGCGGACCACCCGCCCCGAACCCGTTTCGCGCGCCGCCCAAGGCCCGCGAAGCCCAACGCGTCCCGCGCTTCCCCCGTCCGTCCCGGACAAAGCCAGGACCAAGCCGACAGCCACCTGCTCTGAAAGGAGCGGGAGCCATCCGCCGTGCCTGAACGAGAACGGTCGGCCGGCCCCATGAGACGCCTCCATGCGAATAACGATTGCCTTCATTCCGTCCCTTGACCACGCGAGACTGGAGAGCATCTCGGGGCCGCAGGCGAGGATCACGATGTCGGGACAGGGCGCATTCGTTCTTGACCTGAGGCGCGCGATCCACCATGAGGGTTTGCAAGGTTTTTACCCAACCAAACCCTGGCCTTGCGCCGGGGTTTTTTCATGTGAGGCTTAAGCGATGGCGAACGTGGTTGTCGTGGGCGCCCAATGGGGCGACGAAGGCAAGGGCAAGATCGTCGACTGGCTGTCCGAGCAGGCGGACGTGGTCGTGCGGTTCCAGGGCGGGCACAATGCCGGCCATACCCTCGTGATCGGCGACAAGGTCTACAAGCTGTCGCTGCTGCCCTCGGGCGTCGTGCGCCCGGGCAAGCTCTCGGTCATCGGCAACGGCGTCGTGCTCGACCCCCATGCCCTCGCCTCTGAGGTCGAGCGCCTCAAGGAGCAGGGGGTCGCGATCTCCCGCGAGAACCTGCGCGTCGCCGAGAACGCCACGCTGATTCTCTCCATCCATCGCGAGCTCGACGCCCTGCGCGAGAGCGGCAGCGCCGGCACGAAGATCGGCACCACCAAGCGCGGCATCGGACCGGCCTACGAAGACAAGGCGGGCCGTCGCGCCATCCGCCTCATGGATCTCGCCGATCTCTCCTCGCTGCGCGACAAGATCGACCGCCTGCTCACCCATCACAACGCGCTGCGCCGCGGCTTCGGCCTTGCCGAGTTCAAGCCCGAGGAGATCTATGAGGAGCTGTCCTCGGTCGCCCCGAAGGTGCTGCCCTACATGGATGCCGTGTGGCGCCTGCTCGACGACGAGCGCCGCTCCGGCAAGCGCATCCTGTTCGAGGGCGCGCAAGGCGCGCTGCTCGATGTGGACCACGGCACCTATCCCTTCGTCACCTCCTCCAACACGGTGGCGGGCCAGGCGGCGACCGGCTCGGGCCTCGGCCCGGGCGCCGTCGGCTACGTGCTCGGCATCGCCAAGGCCTATACGACCCGCGTCGGCGAAGGCCCGTTCCCGACCGAGCTCTTCGACGCGACCGGCGAACTGATCGGCCAGAAGGGCAAGGAATTCGGCGTGGTCACGGGCCGCAAGCGCCGCTGCGGCTGGTTCGATGCCACCCTCGTGCGCCAGACGGTGCGCACCTCCGGCATCGACGGCATCGCGCTCACCAAGCTCGACATCCTCGACGGCTTCGAGACCATCAAGATCGGCGTCGGCTACAAGCTCGACGGCCAGGAGATCGATTACTTCCCGGCGAGCCAGGGCGCTCAAGGTAGGGTCGAGCCGATCTACGAGGAGTTCGAAGGCTGGAGCGGCTCCACCGCTGGGGCGCGCTCCTGGGCCGATCTGCCGGCTCAGGCGGTCAAATATGTCCGCCGCATCGAGGAGCTGATCGGCGCGCCGGTCGCGGTGCTCTCCACCTCGCCCGAGCGTGACGACACAATCCTCATGAAGAACCCCTTTGAGGGTTGACGGCGGAACTTCTCCGGGTCATTCCCAAGGAAATGGCAGATTATTACCCTCTCATCGCACGGGCCGTCGAAGGCCTGACCGAGCAGAACCCGACCGCGCGGCGCGCCGTTTACGAGCGCGCCCGGATGGCTCTCGTCACGCAGCTGCGTTCGCTCGATCCGCCTCTGTCGGAGGCGGAGATCACGCATGAATGCGCCTCGCTCGATCAGGCCATCACGCGGGTCGAGGCCGATTACGCACCGCCCCCGGCCGGGTTCGATCCCGGCGCCTTTGCCGAGATGCTGGCCGAGGACGAGCAGCACCAGACGCCCGCCGAGCGGGCGCGCAGCGTGGTCTCATCAGGTCAGGCCCTGAGGGCGCCGTCGCAGGCGGGGAGCGAGCCGGGACCGGAGCGCCGGGCCGGCGAGGAGCCGGCGCGGCCGCGCATCGACAGCCGTCCGCATCCGGCCATGCAGGGCAACCGGCAGACACGCACGCTTCTGCTCGGCTCCATCATCGGCCTCGTGATCCTGGTCATCGCGGGACTGGCCTGGTGGCAGAGCCGGACGGAAGCGCCCGTGCCCGAGACGCCCGTGGCCGAGGCCCCCGAGACTCCCGCCGCTCCCGAGAGCCCCAAGATCAACGAACGGGTGGGCGGGCCTGCTCAGGACCTGCCCGATCCGAATGCCGGCCAGGCCATCGGCGTGGCCCATCGCGCCGTCTTCTACGAAGAGGACGCCACCAATCCCCAGACCCCGAAGGCCTTCGTGGGCCGCGTGGTCTGGCGGCTCGAGGATGTGAATCCCGGCCAGGGACAGGCGCTGGAAAAGGCGGTCACCGCCAATATCGAGGTCCCGGAGGCGGGCGTGACCATGAAGATGGTGCTGCGCCGCAACCTCGATACCACGCTGCCGGCCTCGCACACGGTCGAACTCACCTTCACGACGCGCGAAGGCGACAGCGGCCGCGTGATCCGCGACGTGGGGCTGCTGCAGTTCAAGAACGAGGAGGCGGCGCGCGGCACGCCGGTCGCAGGCCTTCCGGTGCCGGTGCGCGAGAACCTGTTCCTCATCGGCCTGTCCAATCTGCAGAGCGACGTGGAGCGCAACACGGAGCTGTTCGTGCGCCGCAACTGGATCGATCTGCCGGTCCGCATGGCCTCGGGCCAGCGTGCGATCCTGAGCTTCGAGAAGGGCACAACCGGCGAGCAGGTGCTGACCAGCGCCTTCAGCCAGTGGCAGTGACGAAGGCTCTTCCGGACAACAAAAAAGCCGCGCAATGCGCGGCTTTTTTAATGGGCTTGCCTGCGATCAGGCCGAGGCCTCGGCCGAGGTGCTCTCGATCGCGGTGAGGTTCTTCTTCACCGCCTCCTGCACCTTCTCGAAGGCGCGCACCTCGATCTGGCGCACGCGCTCGCGGGAGACGCCGAATTCGGTGGAGAGTTCCTCGAGCGTGATCGGATCGTCCGACAGGCGCCGGGCCTCGAAGATCCGGCGCTCGCGCGGGTTCAGGACCGTCAGCGCATTGCGCAGCGCGGTCAGCCGGTTCTGGCCTTCCTCTTCCTGCACGAGCACCTGCTCCTGGGTCTCGCTCTGGTCGACGAGCCAATCCTGCCACTCGCCGCCGCCTTCGCCCTCGTCGCGCAGGGGCGCGTTCAGGGAAGCGTCGCCGCCGAGGCGGCGGTTCATGTCGACCACGTCCTGCTCGGTCACGCCGAGCTGGGTGGCGATCTGCTTCACCTGATCCGGGCGCAGGTCGCCCTCATCGAGGGCGGAGATGCGGCCCTTGGCCTTGCGCAGGTTGAAGAACAGCTTCTTCTGGTTCGCGGTGGTGCCCATCTTCACGAGGGACCACGATCGCAGGATGTATTCTTGAATCGCCGCCTTGATCCACCACATGGCATATGTGGCGAGGCGGAAGCCCTTGTCGGGCTCGAAGCGCTTGACGGCCTGCATGAGGCCGACATTGCCCTCCGAAACCACCTCGCTGATCGGCAGGCCATAGCCACGGTAGCCCATGGCGATCTTGGCGACGAGGCGCAGGTGGGATGTCACGAGCTTATGGGCAGCCTCTCGGTCTCCATGCTCGCGCCAGCGTTTGGCGAGCATGTATTCCTCATGCGGCTCGAGCATGGGGAAGCGACGGATTTCATCGAGATACCGGGAAAGGCCCCCTTCATTGGCAAGCACCGGAAGCGCTGTAGCCATATTTTCTCCTCCTTTGGCTCCCTCTCCGTGAGGCAAGCCTGAGGCGGCCCCCTCCATGGCCGGCCGCCCAACTTACTTATATAAGCGGTCCAACCCTGTCCGAATAGAGGCGTCAGGCTTCAAGACACGGTGAACGCTCTCACAGCACAAGGGTGCCAGCGTGGCCGAACTTTGCGACGCATTGACGCTTCAAACCTGGAGCCTCGGACGCAAAGCGGGACCCGGTTTCGCGTGGAGAGAGGCTCGCAGTCGAAAGCTTGAAAAGGCTTCGGGCGTGACTTCGAACTCCCGCCCGATGCTCTAGCCCCGCAGGCTCTCGAGGAGCCCTGCGAAATCCGCGGGGATGGAGCTCTCGAAGCGCAGGAACTTGCCCGTCCGCGGGTGTTCGAATCCGAGCACCGCCGCATGCAGCGCCTGCCGGTCGAGGGCCTTCAGGGCCTCCTGCTGGGCCGGCAGCAGGCGGTTCGCCTTGGTCTTGAACCCGGAACCGTAGACGGAATCGCCCAGAAGCGGATGGCCGATATGGGCCATGTGCACGCGGATCTGGTGTGTGCGGCCGGTCTCCAGCTCGCATTGGACCAGCGCGGCGACGGGCGCCGCCTGGGGCAGGGGCTCCAGCACCTCGTAATGGGTGATGGCGTAGCGGCCGCGCTCGCTCTCGTCGGAGACGATGGCGATCTTCTCACGGTTGTGCTGGCTGCGGGCGAGCGCCGCCTCCACCGTGCCGCGCCTGCGCTCGGGTACGCCCCAGACGAGGGCGAGATAGAGCCGCTCCAGGGGGCCGGTGCGGCCGTGATCGGCGAATTGCTCCGCCAAGCCCTGGTGGGCCAGATCGTTCTTGGCGACCACGAGCAGGCCGGACGTGTCCTTGTCGAGCCGGTGGACGATGCCGGGGCGCTTCACGCCGCCGATGCCGGACAGGCTCGCCCCGCAATGGGCGATGAGGGCATTGACCAGGGTGCCGGATTCGTGCCCCGCCGCCGGATGCACCACGAGTCCCGCAGGCTTGTCGATGACGATCAGGTCGTCGTCCTCGTAGACGATGGCGAGATCCATCGTCTCGCCCTGGGGTTCGGCCGCGACTGGAGGCGGGACCTGTAAGGTAATCCGCGCGCCGGCGCCCACCTTGCGCCCCGGATCGAGCACGGGCGCACCGTCCACGGTCACCTGGCCCTCGCGGATCAGGGCCTGCAGGCGGCTGCGCGAGAAGTCGCTCGCCAGGCGCGCCAGCACCCGATCCAGCCGCTCGGCTGCCATTGCGTCATCCAGGGTCCATTCCTGTCGCGTCGTCTCGTCCACCGCGTCCTCATTTTTCAGCACGGCCCTCTCTCTTTTTTGACAGAAAGGGCTTGAAGGGATTCACGATGGTGGTTATACGAGCGGCCTCCACCTTGCTAGCTCCCTTCGTCTAGCGGTCTAGGACGTCGCCCTCTCACGGCGAAAACAGGGGTTCGAGTCCCCTAGGGAGCGCCAAAGCTAAGGCTTTGAAATCGCTGCATTTTTATCTCTGAGAACCCTGTGTCCTACACAGGATTCTACACATGCCGCGATACCTCTGGCAGAGACCCTCTGGGTTCGTCTTCCAAATCACTCCTCCTCAACGCTTCCTTGACCGTTTCGGCAGTACACCCTTCCGGATAAAGCTCGGCCGTTTGCCAGCGGCCGAGGCACGACGTCGTGCCTGCATCCTCGCAGGCTATGTCGTTACAAGGATGGAGAGTAGAGACGTGTCGAGGGAAATGGTGTCTCGGGGATTGGCCGCGCTGGCTGAACAGCTTGAGGCGCTTCGCCGGGAGGAGTGGGGTGCAGGTCTCAAGGGTTTGAGTGCAAATACCCAATGGCGTGAAGAGGCCGAGCACGGATCAGGCGATCCAGAGGTCATCCAAATCTTCCAAGCCGCTGAGGCTCGGCACATGGCACGCCGCGATGCCCTTCGGGCCGCGCGTGCTCGCCTTGACATTATCGGAGCGGAGATCAGGAAGGACGGTGAAGAATGGCATGCGGAGCGTGCTGCATATGACCGGACTGTTGATCGTCTTGCGTCTCTGAAGGGCACAGCGGCGCAGGAACTGCCTCTCCTCAGCGTCGTCGCGGCCGAGATCATTGACCCAAAGGCCGACGCCCTCGGTAAGAAGTCGGGATATCCCGCACGACTCCGGCGCGCTGTCCGGGCATTCGTTGCCATCGTCGGGGACAAGACGGTCGACAAGTACATGCCCAATGATCTTCAGAAGTTTACGGCAACTCTGGGCCGACTTCCTTCGACTTGGAATACGGACAAGCGCCTGAGGGGCCTGCCGCCGCTTGAGATCATCGAACGGGCAAAGACTATCCGTGACCTCGATCCAATCTCAAAGACAACTGTATCGGAATACCTGGCCGAGTTCCGGCATGTCTGGAAAGCAATCCGGGCCACCTACCCGGATCAGGTACGTGCCCTCGGGCATGACGACGTGACCATTACGCTACCCCGGTCCGCGGCTCGTCCGGTCGCGCGAGAAGGATTGGACGTCGCCAAGCTCAATGTCTTCCTTGCCCGAGCGGCAAGGGAGCGGCGGCCTGATGATCGGTTCCTGCCCTTGCTCGGTGTCCTGACTGGTGCCCGGCTTGGCGAACTTGTCGGCTTGCAGGTCTCAGATGTTCGCCCGTTTGAGACACATTGGACGCTGAGCCTGGTCGATGACATCGAGGGTGAGGACGGCGAGACGGAAGAGCGCCAAATCAAGAACGACGGCAGCCGACGTGTGATTGCATTGCCGGACGCCATCGTTGGGACCGGCTTCCTCGAATGGGTAGGAAGCCTACGTGGAGGCACGCTGTGGCCCCAGCTCTCCCGGGCGGCTCGACCTCATGCAGCAGCCTCGAAGCGGCTGGTGCGGACTATGAAGGAACTCGGTATCCACGCCCCGAGAGGACAGACCTTCCATTCCCTTCGTCATGGCTATAAGGATTGGCTTCGATCTCAAAAGGTTGAGCCCAGGACCATTGACCTCCAGGTGGGGCATGCTCACAAGGATGTCAGTGAGATGTATGGATCGAAGCGTCTCCGTCCGGACGAGATCAAGACCTTGGCCACACTGCCATTGCCTGAAGGGCTAGACCTCACGCCCTATCAAATGCCGTTCTCCCCACTGCCGCCCCGTAAGACTGGCCGTCCGCGCAAGAATGTTGAGGGTCTCAAGGATTGAGGCCCCTATGGGTAGGTGCAGGTCAGCTCAGATCCCAACCTAGTGGATATTTGGATGCTGAGTTGGGATTTCAGGCGAAATCAATTGTTGAAATCGTCGGGAACAACTACTTTTTTGCTCTTGTTGATGGATGATCCTCCACAAGTAGCCTTTCCCATGCATTCTTAACCTCGATCCAACAGCTCGATATTCCATGATTAACTGGCGACTTGGAGGCTGGACCGGCAGTCTCAATAGGTGGGTGAAGCGAGAGGTTCGTCAGCAGCTTCGTGAAAATCCTGTCGCCCGACGGATGCGGCTGCCAATTCTTGATCGGGTGCTCAGGAGCTTTTTCGGGATCGGGACGTTCCGGCGGTTTGTGACGATCTATCTTGTTATAGATTTCCTCATGGTCGCGGCAGAGTTTATGGTTGCGTGGCTCGCCCCAGCCTTGTTGCCGACCTGGACAGCTTCAGGCCCGCCGGGTCCGGACATAAAGGCAATCATCCTCAACGTCTCCAGCTATCTCATTACCGCGCAAGTCGGCGTGCTAGGCGTCATCTCCATCGCACTGGCGCTGGTCACAATTATTGCTGAGAGGGAAAGCTCGTCGACTGACGTTCAACTGTATTATGAGGAGTCGTTGGCCTTTGAGATCGTCGCAAGCTGTGTCGCGCTCCTTGCGGTGCTGTGCGCACAGCTCGTATGGCCGTTACAGTTTACCCTGCACAAGCTTGGAGGTGGCACCGAGTTACAGGCGTTCAAGCTGCTGCTTCTTGGCATTCATACCGGCTGGCTTCTTCTGAACCTTGCCGCTCTGGCCCACTTCGTGACGACCACTTTTCGCTTCGTGCAGCAGTCCGCGCGCGAGGAGCTTCGGGAGCGGTATACGGTCAACGTGGTGCAGCCTGTTGCAATGACGAAGAGGCTGCGAGAGCAGCTTTACGGACTCGCTGGATCCGAGATGCTGAAGGATGACGATGGGGACGATCACAAGGGAAGGCCTAGCGTTTCACTAGGTTTCGACTTTGGTGACCGAGGAGAGGTTGAGATCGAGTCCAACTTCAAACGCCCGAAGGCATTGCATGATGTGCATATGGTGTGGGTATATTGGGCTGTGCGGCGATGGGCGGCACGCTGCGAAAAGGCTGCAAAGAAGGCGCCCCTTCCACGGTCCGGCCTCAGTCCCATGAGGCCGCGCCTCGTCTTTACACCAAATCTCGATCAGGCGCTGCGAGGCAAAGTGGGCTGGTGCCGTCGCAACGGTGGGGTGCCACTCGCAAGCCTCGAGCGGGCTGTATTGCGCCATGCCTTTCGGTTCCGGAGACACCATGATGAAGCGTGATCTGCCGTCACCTGATCAGATCCTTGAGGAGCTGGCCGACAAGGTTGCGCTCCAAATCGATCGTCTTGCAGCCGTCTCGTTCGACAATACGCTTCGTGAGATGACGCGTTATCATCGCTTTCTCCTCTCCGTGAACGCGTCACGGGACCCCAGCGGGGCGCCGTTCAGCTATGCCGAGGTGCCGGGCATTGCCTGGCACGCTCCACATCGCGAGTGGATTCGGCAATATCAACGCCTGTTTGAGCGCGCGGCCGATCGCATACCAGACGATACTCGCTTCATGAGATCATTGGCGCACGTCGCCAACATCCTGTTACCCCGATCCGGTGACCCCGCGCTCTCGGCAGGCGTTCTGCAAGGCATACTCGACCTCGGCCCCTTGCTCATACATCGCCTTGAGGGATGGGTGACGAAGCGCACAGTACTCGAATCCTCGGCAGGTGAGGCTGCCAAACCGAGGCTAACTCTTGCTGGGTCGGACGCTAAGGCATATGCCGATGTACTCACAGAGGTAGTAGGCTCGTGGGAGCGCCTGCTCCAGGCTGCGCCAAGTCTGTTCGAGTGGCGTGAGGAAGGAGGCGGGCCCGAGCACCGACAATGGGCCGCCTACCGGGCGAGCTGGCCATACCTGTGGCAACATCTCCAGAACACTGCATATGCACTCGCAGTGGCTGTCTGGAACGAAGATGAGGTCGGTTCTGTGCTCTTCCGAGATGCGCTGGTGCGTTGGCCTGAGACCCTGAGCTATGTCCTTCAAGATAGAGCAGAGTTGCGGCACCGCCGCTTGCTGTTCCCCAATGTCCTTACCCAAGATTGGGAAGGTGCTGTGGCGCAGGTGGGGACGCTCCTCTACGACTACATGCCAAAACCTGCGCCTAACCAGCTCTTTGCGGCTGTGGTGCGCCGCGCCCACGATGATGCCGTCTTGATGACGGCCGGACTGCTCCTTCATTGGACCATTCACAACAAGCAGGCATCCGATATTGGAGGACGTACAGCAGGTGCGTTGCTGCGCCGCGAACAGTCAGACCCAAACGATATGCGTTTGGGACGGGAGCGGAGGGAATTGACCCTAGGATCTCTGCTCCTTGACTTGATCAGCCTTGAGCTTGCCGGTGAGAGCCACCAGGACGGGACATACGGGGCAGAGCTCGATCAGTTAGTCGTAACGCTCGATAATATGACGGAACGCCGGGTCGTTCCTGGTCGAGTGTTTACGCCATCAACACTCCATAGTCGGGACGAACTGCTTTCTTCTTTTTTGGCGATCCTGACTGCTGCCGCGCCTGCCGAGCCAGACAATGGCCTGCAAGCCCGCATCGTTGAATTCATCAGTGATGAGGACGTTCTTCCTCGCGGGGACCGCTCAATCCGCGACATGCTCAGGGAGCTCCGCCAATATGAGAAGGTACTGGAGCAGCCTTCACCTCAGATTCAGCACGGCTTTGGAATCCTGAAACCAGGAAGTGACGTGAACTCCGCGACTGAGCACGTTCGCATGATCCTTACCGAGTCGATTGCCGCGGTGGAAGCCAAACGACGTGACCGGCTGATGGCGCGAGTCGTCGAGGCTGGAAGATTGGAGAGGCTTCGGGCTGCAATGGAGGCGGCGATCCTGAAGGAGCCGCCGCACGTGCCGTTCTTCCGGAACGTACAAGTCAATGCCTCAGGGCAAATCCTAGGGGAGTTGAAAAACATAGACATCAGCGGCATGTCCAAGGCGCAGCTCCTAGATCCGCCGATGGAAGACGTTGGCTACGATCTCGACGAGCATCTCAGCAGCCGGATGCGCGAGTGGGTTGGGAAGCGTGCCTGGAATGACTTCTGCCGTCGTGAGCGCCAAGTCGTAGCTGTTGATCACGCGGTGGAGGATGAGGCGTTCTGGAGTGAGGTCAGAGGCTTGGCTGCGCAGGTTGGCCCCGATCCGCTGCTCGTAGTTTCACGTCAGGCGGAGGGGAGGGCCCTGCGGCACTTGATCTACCGGAGGCCAAATGAGCGGTCGAACCTGAAGGTTCAGGATCAAGCAAAGGATCCAGTCGGCGGGAGCTATATCGCGACGGTCGAAGGCGTCGACGTGTGTAGTGCCGATTTCAAGCCTGGCACGGCTTGGCTGTTCTCTGCTCTTGCATTGCACGAGGTTCGCTACGGGGCGCTGGATGCGGAGGGACACCACATATCTCTCAGCTTCGAACCGGATGCCGATGGCCTCAAGGGAACCCTGCGTGCAGTCTTCAACCAGCAGACGGTCTGGGCCGATCTGCCCGTTTTCGAGCTTAGGATGCCTGATCCTGATGACATAGATGGCCTTTGATTAGCCGCGGCATCCCCGAGTGATCACAGCCATGCGAAGGGATTGACTGAAGCCGCCGATCACATGACCCTTGAGGAAAGACTTCCGCCCATGGTGCTGCCAGGCATTGGCGGAGTTTGTGAACAGGAGCAGGTTATGGCCTTTGGGATCACACATCGCACCTGGCCCGGACGTCGTACCGGGTGAGGACCCGGCTGGGACATACCCCAGCCGCCCAACGCCCCCTTCTGCCTCAGAGTTGTCAACAATTCTCCGCCTCTCCCGCGACCCACCTACAAGATGTAGCGGGTCCGCAGTGCGAGCGTGGTCTCGGCGCTCAAATCACGCCCACCGAGTACCTCCGTATCCTTCACCCTCGCAGTTCAAGATCGGGGATGAGGCACGGCTATGTCACGTTCTCGCGGCTCCGGAATGGAGGGAGCCGATGGAGTGACGAGAAAGTATCCGTCGTTGAGGCGGACCTCTGCGCACAGCGTTTGATCGAGGGCGGCGAAGGCCAAGATCTGTACTGCACTCTGAATACCTTCAACGGCAGGCGAGGGAACGAACGGCTCCGTGCCATAGGTGCATTCTTCGTTGATCTCGATTATCGAATCCGGCCGAACCTGGCACAGCGTCCGCCTCAGGACATTGTTGCGGCGGCTCTGTCCGTCGTACGGGACGCACGCCTCCCCCTGCCGATGATCGTGAATTCTGGGCGCGGCCTCTATCTCATCTGGCCCATCACCTTGTGGCCAGCAGCCGTCCTGCCGCGTTGGAACGCCATCCAGAAGGCCATCTGCGCCCTGTTCGCGGATCTTGGTGCAGATCGGCGCGCGCTGGATGCCTCACGTGTTCTCCGGATCGTCGGTTCGGTGAATTCGAAGGCGGACGCGCACCGGCGCGTCGTCTCGATCATATGCCTGCCCGAGGGGATTCGGAGAGGGCAGCGATATGATCCAGAGCTGTTTGCCGAAGCCCTGCTCCCTCGCCTGAGAGGGGAGATCCGATCCATCCGGTATGCGGCAGCCAGGAGGAAAGCGGCAGCCAAGGCTAACGAGGCGGTCGAGAGGAGAGGCGCCGACAACGATAACGATGCTTCGCGCCACCGGCACCCACCCAGTCGCAAGTGGACACGGCAAACCTTGGCGGAGGCAACCCTCGCGGATCTTGAGACATTGAGGGCCCATCGGGCGCCTTCAGGGCGCCTTCCGCCTGGGAAGCGCGATCACTGGCTGTTCCTGATTGCGTATTTCGCGGAATGGTGAGCAAGGATTTCACCGCATCGTGAGCACGGATTTCAGAGGATCGTGAGCAGCGATTTCGCGCCAGCGTGAGCAGCCATTTCAGGCGATCGTGAGCACCCTCA
>Ga0180217_1000805_pt1 | contig 41675 bp, 43 predicted proteins | sample eDN3rd37CBELigOP_FD_128521 | JGI IMG/M metagenome (GOLD analysis project Ga0180217, IMG submission 128521) | Enriched Organic Plus compost microbial communities from Emeryville, California, USA - eDNA 3rd pass 37_C BE-Lig OP (version 2) (version 2) ...
AAGCGCAAGCGCCTTGATCAGCCCCGACAAGCATAAGACGCAAAGGAATAGAAGACGTTCTTTGTCTTCAATTCCTTTGTGGCTTATGACCTCGAGGGGCTAGGCGCTGGAGCTAGACACCCACACTCAGTACAAAATTTTATACTTTCTTACCTGTAGATTAAGGGGTACCTAATGATGAAAAATTCACTTGGGTACCCCTTTTATATAGGGCGTCTTATCCTTATTAAGTAACTAACAGAAGTAAATAAGGGACAGTTTTCCGATTATGCAAGAAAAATTCCCCCATCCCATTTTCCACGTTTTCCGGTTAGAAATGCGGCATCTATCCGTCTATTTAACAGATAGGATGCTTAACCTGATCCCCCAACCGATTCCCTACTGGCTGATTTGACACAATTCACGAATATTATTATATCCAATTAGTTTTATAGAGTATCAATTGAGGTGCAGGTTGAAAATAAAAGAGCCTGATTCTTTTACAATATAGGACCCTGCACTATTTTATTTTTTACCTACATCTTAAATTGGTTATTAATCCAACCTATTTTAATATTAATTTGGCCACGCACTCCACATGGCTTGGCTGGTGATGGCAGAGCTGATTATGAATGAGTAGATTCCCCACCGTCTACATGGAGCACTTGGCCTGTAACGAAACGAGAATCATCAGAAGCTAAATACACATATGTTGGGGCAAGCTCAAATGGATGGGCAACCCGTTGCATCGGGTTAAAGGCACCATATACGGCAACCTGGTCTGATGAGAAGCTAGCTGCGATAAGAGGTGTCCAAATTCGCCCAGGTGCTACTGCATTAACCCGGATTCCTCTATTTACCACATTTTTCGACAAAGCGCGCGTGAATCCTACGTTAGCCCCCTTTGTTGCAGTGTAATCAATCATTTGTTTTTCTCCAACATAAGTCACTACAGAAGAAGTTTGAATGATTGAACTTCCCGGTTTCATGTATGGAAGTGCTGCTCTGGTTGTATAGAAGTGGGAATAGATATTCACCTTAAATGTATCATCGAATTGCTGGTCCGTAATGTCCGTTAGGCTCTTTTGCTGGAACTGGATCCCTACATGGTTGCAGAGGACATCCAGACGGCCAAACGTCCGGATGGTTTGCTCTACGATTGCGACACACTGCTGTTTATCCCGCAAGTCACCCGGCATTAACAAACAACGCTGACCGAGTTGTTCGATCCTCGTTTTGGTTCGGTTTGCATCCTCATGTTCATTTAAATAAGCGATGGCTACGTCCGCGCCTTCTTTGGCAAATGCAATTGCGACCGCCGCCCCAATTCCGCTGCACCACCTGTAATAAGCGCGACCTTTCCTTTTAATTTTCCGCTGCCTTTATAATTTGGGTTTTCAATGATCGGCCGAGGCACCATTAACCCTTCTACACCTGGATGAAAGAGCTGGCGCTGTTCCGGTAAATTCAACGGAATTTCCTCATACTTAGTTATTTTCCCATAGTTAGGGTACATCGGATATGGGTGTTCCACTTTGTTTGCATCAAACGCTTGTTGCAGCTGTTGGATCTGCTGCAGCTTCATTTGATTCTTCGGACCCATCATTTGATTTTTTTGATATTGGCCCATCACGTTGCCCCCTGGATACTGATTTATTTGTGACATGTAATATTGAGACATTTGAGGCATCTGATAATACGGCATCTGATTCGCTTGTTGCATATAATTCATTTGCGGTTGGGGCATTTCCGACATTTGGACCAAGGAATCAATATCTTGCATTTGATCGATCTGTGGCATTTGGCGATCTTTCTTTTCTTGGCTCATGGCAAACCTCCTGATAGTAAACGTTCTGTTTACTGTATGATGAGCAGAAAAGTGAAGTGCCTGTTTCCATTCAACGAGTTATTATAAGGACACCTAGGAAATAAAGACTTGCTCTACATTGATGGGCTTTGAATAAGGTAAAACGTAAGAGAAAATATCAAGGAGGCTGCTATTTTGAGATTCGAATTTAATCCGGAAGTAAAATTATTGCTGGTAAACTATTCCGACGAGAAAGTAAAGATGGATTATATCAATCATTCCTGGCCAATGCCTGAAATTGGATGGAGACCGCCATTCTATACAAACCCTCGTTATAGTTTTAATTACCCTATCATTTAGCAAGTTTTTATTTTTTTTGGACAGTTAAGGGAGAGTCAAAAGTCAATCTGGGTATACTCCTACTTGCAGAAGTTGAAAAGATTCACAAGTTAACGTCGAAGAGCCTGTATTATGGAGTAATTTCTAATACAGGTATTTTTGATTTCAGATAAATTAATGGCACTTTGTTTGCAAGTGGTCCGGATGATTTTTTGCAATAGGAACTCTAGGGAGTATCTTGAAGTCAATCGGGTCGATGTAAAAGAAGACGGCACACCGGTTATTCACTACGATTTGCCGCCCCAACATTTGAATAGAAGCAGGATTTCCCCTTATCGGGAGCCTGCTTCATTTATTAAAATCATCTGCGAAACTACCTCGACATGGCTTGAGAGGACAGAATGAATGTCATTTGAGTAGTCCGTTCTCGGAAACATATCTACTGCGTTTTTGGGGCTATCGGTAGACGGGAACATATCCATTGCATTACAATGCTCGTTTATCAATTTCCTAAAAACCAAGCACTTACGAGCTCATACGTTTCCATCCAATTAGATAATAATTTTCTTTGATAACTTTATGTCACCTCTTCTAAACCATTCCTATATATCAACCCCTATAAGCTGTTTTGCAATTTGGAGAATTTTTTCTTGTCTATTAGGTGAAAGTTGCTTCATATAATTTTCCAAATATAATCGTACTACCTGTTCCTCTTCCGATAAATCTACTTGAATGTCCGACTCAAAGGGGTGTCTTTTAATCATTTCTGCAATTTCAACATCTCCGAGAGTATTAAACAGCAAAATAAATTCCTCTTCTTCTAATTGTGCATCAAGTAATATATCTTCAAAATCATCAAAAGATTTTACTTTATCCTTTATAAGGGCTAATTTATCAGATGAATATCTGCATCTAATAAGTTCTTCAATTAACTTTCTATAATCTTCATCATCCATTTTAATACTGGATTCAAAGTGGATTTTCGGCTCTAAATCCGGATTTTGTGGGGTTATAAATACTTTACTGAGGGTATTTAATTTTAGTGCAATTTCTATATTCGTTACAATCTTCGGCAAACTTCTTTCAATATATTCTTGGAGTAAAGGATTTGTAAGATTTAACTCTTCGTATATGTGATTCGTTGCGTAGTTAATAGTTAACATCAATGTATGATGATCATATTTTCGTAATTTTTTATATAAGTATTGAATATCTTCTCCCGTAATATTGAACTCCACTATGTTACGGTTTGCAAGAGAACATCCCAAAGCCGCTGTTAATACTTGTTCAAAAATATTGATCAATAATTCTGGATAACTCTTGTCATATCCATAAAGTAGATGATGGATGTTTTCTGTTGCAAATTTTTTACAAAATTCATTCTCAAGGTATAAATTCTCAAGGTATTTTTGAATAAATTCTATTCCTGCCAAATCATTAACAGGATTGCAAAGCTGATAATCAATAGAAGCGGGAGAATCATGGGCCTCATACTCTAAGTTGTATAATTTAAAGAAAATCCCAATCCCATTTTCACTAAGTGTCGAATTATAAGAATGATTTATTGTATCTAGTTTATTCTTTTGAACCATATTATAGATACGCTTTGCTATTTGAAATCTAGTATTTACTAATTTTCTGCCTCTCTCATACAGCTCAGAAATCTTTACTGTTTTTAACTCGAATGCAGCATAGTCTGGATCTGGTATAGACTTTAAGTATACCCCTATTGAATAAAGATTAGATTTCATAATGCTTTCAGCAGTCTCAACTCTTATAGAACTGCTTTCACCCATATTATATCTCTCACTTTTATATGCTAAGAGACTAATACATTGTAGCTGAATATTTTCTAAATCAGACTCATTTAAAAGTCCACAGATATAGGCCTCCTGTAAAATAGAATTAAAATAGAATTCTCCACTCAAATTATGACTATTAATGATATGTTGCTTTTCAATATTCGCCATCTTCATCCTCCTCATCATATTCATTATCCTCTGAATAATCAGGTGCATATCCATATCGTACATTACGTGCCATTTTCTCCAGTTCTCTTCCTGATAACAATGCTAGTGATCCTTGGCATTTGCCATCAAAGGAATTTTTCATAAACTTTATCAGTTCATCATCACTAATTAAATCGAGAGTTTCATTTTTATAAAAATAAAAGATTTCAATTAACTCATGAAGTGTATCTACATAATTATGCATAGAAATATAAGGAGAATCACAAAACTCCTTGATTATTTTTTCAACTACGCCACCACCAAATTCAATACGTCCATTACTTTTTAGTGAAACAGTTCTCGTTTCAACTAGTTCAATGGCATCTTGACAAGATAAAGTTAACCCAAATCTAAAAGTAAAATCATTACATTTTACAATTTTATCAACTGCTTGTTTTTGTATTAATGATGAAAATACATTCATAATCTCAAATGACAATAGGATCACCTCCAAAATAAAAATAAAAATAAAAAAAATAAATATAAATATTTTTCAAATTACTATTGACATTTAGCTAAAAATACGTTATAGTTAAAATGGTGTATTATTTTTAGTAAACGAATCATGAATATGATTATACCATTCACTTTTGATAAAAGCAATACTAAAAAAAGCCACCGTATATTAATATAATCGGTGGCTATCTTTATAATTATATTTCAACATCAATCACGACTCCAGGCTTAAATCCTATAATTAACTTATCATCAAAGACTGTCACTTTTCAATAATTCGCCTTACTAGCTCCTTACTAGCTCCGCTTTTACGCGTTACAAACTTCTTCTCGTTATTGTACAAGGTATTTAACTGCGCAAACATATTATTTACAGATTCAGTGTAGGCAGGAAACTGTTCATAGTAGTTACTCCCACCAATGCTTTATTTCTGCAATGCTAACATCCCATACTTTAGCGTTTCCAGTAACTATAATTTTAACGTCTTCTATTTCCCCATCAAAATACGACTTTACCTTCAATATATGTTTATCTTCATCTTTATCACTAAATTGAACCCACTCTTGTCCATTGATCATAATCTTAACCGAGCCTTCATATACTTCATTGTCTGGAATACCACAATTAGCATAGAACCATAGACTTTTCTTTTCTAAATTAAATAAGTACTCTTTATCCATTCCATCCTCGCTGCTAAACAAATTAAATTTGGGCTGTACCTTTTCCCCTAGCACAGTAAAGGTTGGAAGTTTTTTAGTTATTGCTGAGCTTGTATTTATTTCGTTTAATGCTTGAATAGGTCCTACTTTTTTATTCACATTCACACCATAATCAATTGTTTCAGAAACAACCATAACTCCCACGATTAACATAAGCATAGTTGCTGCTGATGCAACAAGTTTCTTAAAGTTAAGCTTAGAATAAAATCCTACTCTATATCCCACAAATCCTATCATTGCGCCTAATGTATTAGATATTACGTCCATAATATCAAATGTACCCAAGAAAGTTAAAGATTGCAACACTTCTAAAAATAAAATCACTGATATAAATAATGCTATAAACTTTCTAAAACGCACTGGATACATCAATGGAATTACTATTCCAAAAGGGATAAAGGCAGCAATGTTTCCAAAATCGTATAACCATGACATAGTTAGTTCTGGAAACCTTAGTGGGATTCCTTCTGGGACAATCATAAATGTATACTGATTATAATCGCTTCTTTGATCTATTCTATTAAACCCCAAGAACATGAAATACAATACTAAAATTGTATATACAACGGTTCCTATAAGAATATATATACGTAATTTATCCTTCATAACCTCGGAACTATTCGCTAACACTTCATTGCCCTTTAGGATTTCTTCTTGTTCGTTTTTCACAATCAAAATCTCCTTTCAAATAATATCACAGACTTTATCTCTTTTATTAGAGTATGACCCCCGGGGATGTGTATTCCACCTATCTTGTCAACTCAACCTCTTGTCATCAAATAAATCTCATCAACCTACCCGTTATCTAATCTATCCACTCAACCCTACCACTTTTATGGCGATTGATATGCTTCCACGAACTAAAAAGTAAGAATTTCCTAACATTGGTAACTCCGTTTTAATACCCGCATTTTACTCAATGTCGGTAAATCTTTTATATATGGGTATTTTTAAATTTCTATTTCTCCTCCCTACCGTGTTTTTGGCACTATCGGTAGGTGGAAACATATCAAAATCTTATGAAAAACTTATTATTTCCCAATTCTATTGTATACAGCTAATGCATCGGTAATATTATATTGTTCAGAATAGATATCTCCTTTTGCACCAGCTGTAATCAATATATATTCTTGGTGACCCACTTTTGCAAGACTCGCAAGACACAGACCAGCTTCATCGGTATATCCAGTTTTCCCTCCTAAAATTTCTCCATCAATAATGTTTTGATTGTTGAGTTTTTCAAACATGGTATTGTTAAAGGTTATCCCTCCAGGGTGCTTATTCGTGGGTTGTGTGGAATGACGAGACGAAGTAAAAATTTCCCTGAAAGTATCATTTTGCAAAGCATAGCTTAGAAGAACAGCCAGATCTTTCACTGTTGTGTAGTGGTTTTCATTGTGAAGTCCGGTGGTATTTTCAAAATGAGTGTTGTCCATCCCTAGATCTGCCGCCTTTTGATTCATCATAGCTACAAAGTCCTGCTCCGAACCAGCAATCTGATCCGCAAGCCCAATACAAGCTTCTGCACCACTTGGAAGCATCACCCCGTATAAAAGGTCAATAGCCCTTACCTTCTCACCTGGCTGGAAACCGGCCATAGAAGCATTAGCACTGTAAAGACCATTAAAGGTATAGTGGGTAAGTTGTATTTCTTTCTGCAAATTTGTCAAATTTTCTATAGCAACAATAGCTGTCATCATTTTAGTCAATGAAGCAGGATAGATCTTTTCCTCGCTATTTTTTTGCATCAGAGTGGTTTGATCTTTTAAACGGATCAGAATCGCATTAGTACTGTTCAGTTTATCGGGAGATATAGAAATAGAGGAATCGGGTTCTATCTCTGACGAGGGAATAGGCGTTGTTTTATCGACATATTCTTTCTCAAACTCATGTTGGTTTCCCGGAGTAATGATGAATTTGAAAACAAAAGCAAAAACAACAACTATCAATAAAAATATTACAAATTCGCGTATTCCTGACTTTTTCTTTTTTATTTTTCGTACCATAATAAATACCTCCTTATTCTGCTTGAAATTATTTAACCACAGAACAAGAAGCTATGTTGGAATTCAATCTTATGAACTTCTTAAGATTTTCTTAAGACGGAAGCTTTACTGTAAATGTAGTATTTTCCGGGTTGCTTTCTACAGAAATCGTTCCATTGTGAGCTGTGACAATTTCTTGTGCAATTGCCAAACCTAGCCCTGCTCCACCGGTGTTTGTGGAACGTGCAGAATCTAATCGGTAAAATTTTTCAAAAATAGTATCAAGCTTTGCCTGTGGGATTGGATTTCCCTGATTCATAAAAGTTATAACAATATTTTTATCCTGCTGCCCTGCAGAAATGTCAATGACACTATTTTCATCGCTATAGGCTATGGCATTTTTCAGAATATTATTGAACACACGGGCTAATTTGTCTGCATCTCCCCACAGAGTGAGTCCGTCAGGTACATTGACAGATATCTGCTTTCCCTGTGGAGTCAGCATTGGATAGAATTCATCTGCCATCTGCTGGAGCATGAACAGTAAATTTATTTTTTCTTTATTCAAAACAATAGTTTGAAGATTGAATCTTGTGATCTCAAAAAACTCATTGATAAGCTGTTCTAATCGATAAGCTTTTTCCAAAGTAATACCGACATATTTTGCCTTCTGTTCAGGTGGCATATCAGGAGCCTCATCCAGTAGATTTAAGTATCCTATAACGGAGGTCAGAGGTGTCTTTATATCATGAGCCAAGTAAACGACCAAATCATTTTTGCGCTGTTCGGCATCAAGTGCAGCTTTTTTTTGTTTTTCCAAGTTGTTTTTTATCTGATTAAGCTTAATTTCCATAAAATCCAATTCCGGTGATAATGTAATTTCATTATCGGATTCCTCAACAAGTTTATCCATTCCGTTACTTACTTCATCGAAATATTTAGTAAACCAAGAAATTGAAAATCTAAGCAAAATAACTAAGAATATGATAATCACAATAAGTGTAATAATATCTTTATTATAAAGAAATGTATACCGATAAATTATTACAGCATCGCTTTCACTCAAATAAAACTTATTCTTTAAAAATTCTACAATACTCTCTCCAATATTGAAATTGTCTTGAATTACATCACGCAAAAAAATAACAGTTGCGATCGTGGCAAAAACAATAAGGAGCACTCTAATAAATACTTTTCTTTTTAATTTTGTATAATCATTGTTTCTCTTATCTCTGTCACTTTTCAATTTTATAACCAACCCCCCATACCGTTTTGATATATTTAGGATTTTCCGCACTATCACCCATTTTTTCTCTTAAATGTCGAATATGAACCATTACCGTATTATTGCTGTTACTAAAATACTTGTCTCCCCATACCTCGCGGAACAATTCTTCAGAACTTACCACTCGTCCTCGATTGGAACAAAGAACCCAAAGAATAGAAAACTCCGTAGGTGTAAGCGATAACTTTTTCTCATTCAGCGTACATTCACGAGCATCCATGTCTAACACCAAGCCGGAAAAGGCAATCAAGCGTTCTTCCTGTTTTTGCTCTGGCGAATTATATTTGGTAAATCTTCGGAGCTGCGCCTTTACACGAGCAACTAATTCCAAAGGACGGAATGGTTTAGTGATATAGTCATCGGCACCTAATGTCAGCCCGGTAATCTTATCGATTTCTTCTTCTTTAGCTGTCAGTAAAATAATCGGAAAATTATGTTTTTCCCTAATCTTCCGACAGATAGTAAAGCCATCAATATCTGGCAGCATAACATCAAGTATCGCAAGGTCCAACTGCTTCGACTCAACACATCGGAACGCATCTTGACCGTTATAAAATTTGTATACTGTAAAACCTTCATTTTTTAGATAAACTTCAATTAGATCTGCTATAGCTTGTTCATCGTCAACAACTAAAATATTGATACTCATAAATTTTATCCCTTCTTCCTACTTGCCAATTGTCTTTTTATACCTCTGCTGGTTAGATGAGGTCTTTTCAATTGCCTTTATATTACCTTCTATTTTATTTACGTAGTTTAAAAATAAAGTCCCAAGCAGAAGTCGATCCTTTCTGGGTATTCTATTCCATACATAACCCTTGAACAGGTCCTTAACAAGAAAGACTTCACCTGCATTCAAGTTTTCAGTTTCCTTAATAGCTTCTTCTAGTAGCTCATTAACATCGCTCATGTTGTCATCTCCTTATCAATAACAATATCAACAACATTGTTAATAAGATTATATACACACTACTAACTTTTTTCAATTACAAAATAAAAACCGCCAACCAAAAGAATTTATATCCTGATTAACGGTCACAAATGAGTTATTTATTTTGTAAATAGTTCGCAATTGTATAATATTTCCTTTGTATCAAGTAAGGTAGCTTCTTCTATTCCTACATTATTGACTTTCATAAAGGATTGTACCGCTTGGTAACCCACTGCATAACCAGCAAATGGTGATAAGCCAACAGGTTGATAGCCCTGTTCTTTTGCAATAGTGTCACCAAACATATAACTACTAACCTCAGCAAATCCTTTAACATCTAGTGACTCCTTTATTATCTCTGTTGAATATTCCAAGTCCTCTTTGTCAAAAGAAGTAACCCAAGGTCCTAAAAATTCATCACCATACAGTTCTCTTGCAAAAGACTCTGCCAACCCCTCTATAATTAAGTAATCACCAACAGTAACGTTCCCATGATCCCAATCAAAATATGAAAAACGGATATTATGATGAAATTCATGTGCAATTACAGCAGGTATCTTCGGAATATTATAGGAATTAGGATAAATAGATACTTGAATAAAACCTGGGATTCCACCGAACCCACAATATCCCTTTTGCAATTCGAGCTTTTTTGGATCAGCTATATACATTCCAAATTTTAACTCATCGGCATTTATTTTCAGATTATTTTTTTGAATAAAATTAACACAGGTCTTCAAAGTGTCATAGGCAGTTTGAAGAGCTTGAATTTCTTTTAGCTTCTCTAACGCAATCTTTCCAGTTTCGGTATTTGATATATCAAGGTAACCAAGCATTTTTGTAGCCATTATTACGTCGTATCCATTAGGTTGATTTGCCTTTAATGGAACGTTAATGATATTCCACATTTTTTCAAAGGGCTTCATCATTGAATATCGATAGAAGTCTTCTTTCTCTTCTTCCATACTAAATAATTTTTCATATTGTTTGATTGTATCTTCAATTATTATTTGCATTGCTACCACCTTTCTTCTTTTGATTTACTGAAAAAATTTTCATTGCCTCACTCATAAACTTGGCCAATCCTTCACTATACTGATCAATGTTTTGTGTAAAGCGTTCATCTTCAATATAGAGTTGACCTAATCCTTGGAAGGCATCAAGAGAATACTTACCAAAATTCTTATTTAAAAAGTCATACCATTCTTTAATCGTTTTTTGTACTTCTTGCGAGTTAGGAGAATAATTGCGAAGTTGTACAAGTTTATTGAAAATCACATCCCAATTTTGAGATAAATCTTGTTGTTCATCTATAGCCATGTCTCTTAATTTTGCGCTTATCTCATCAACAGGTTGATCCCCCCAACGCATGCGAGCCTCTTGTTCATACTGGTTGAGTCTAAAGTTAATACCCTCAAACCTTTCTTCGTTCGACATTTTAATTTCTCCCATCGTGTGTTTAATCGTTTTATCAATGGTTTCAATCATTTTATCGACTCTATTTCGTTTCTCAATTAACATTTTCCGTTGTAAGATTAACGCTTCCTGTTGATTAAATGAAGGGCTATTGATAATCGTTTTAATCTCCTTCAAGGAGAAATCAAGCTCTCTGAAAAATAAAATTTGCTGTAATTTTTCAAGATCCTCTTCAGAATAAAGCCGATAGCCAGAATAGGTGGTTTCTTTTGGAGTTAATAACCCAATCTGATCATAATGATGAAGTGTACGAACACTAACACCAACCAATTCAGCTACTTCTTTTACTTTCATACTCATGCCTTATATGCACCTCCTTCAGTTGTCATTATAAAGTATCACGTAACGTAAGGGTCAATAGTTAAATGAGGTAATTCAAACCCTGATCTTGCAGAAAAACCACCAACCAAGAGAATTTATCTCCTGATTGACGGTCAGCCACCAATGTTATATTTCTACATCTATCTCAATCCCAGACTTGAATTCAACAGTGAGCTTATCTTCATATATCGTTACCTTTTCAATCAGCCGCCTTACCAACTGCTCATCATATTCCTCCAACCCGCAGGACTGTTCATTCAAGAAATCATTCATTTCAGCGATTCGTTGCCTTTTCCCTTCTCGCTCTGCATTTTCAACCAGTGCATTTTGCTTCAATTCTCGAAGGCGGTAAATTTCATCAGCCACATCTTCATAGTCATTCTTTGACTTTGCTTGTATAAGAAGCTGTTGCTGTAATTCTTCCAATTTGCCATCAATATCATCGGTGGCAGTATCATTTTCTTCATTTAATATAGTAGCGATATTTATCTGCAACGTTGAGAGAAAGGATTCTTTTTTAGCCAAAAGGTCGTTAATAGCCTTGACCACCGCTGTCTGCAACGTTTCCTCGTTTATGGTAGGGGCAGTGCATTCAGACCCTCTTTCCTCCAATCGGCTGACGCATCTCCAAACAATAGACTTGTAGCCTCGGTTATTCCAATGTACCCGTCGGTAAATATCGCCGCAGTGTCCGCAGTAAACAATACTCGATAAAGCATACTTGCTGCTATAAACTCTCTTTTTACCGCTTTTCCCGCCACGAAGATTGGCTCTTCGAACCATCTCTTCTTGAACCTGCATAAAAAGCTCGCGTGGAATGATAGGCTCATGACTGTTTTCTACATAATACTGGGGAACGATGCCATTATTCTTGACTCGCTTTTTTGAAAGGAAATCAACCGTATATGTTTTTTGTAAAAGGGCATCACCAATGTACTTTTCATTCTGAAGTATTTTTTTCAGTGTTTCTGGTCTCCATTTTGCTTTTCCTGCTGCTGTAAGAATACCGTCTGCTTCTAGTCCTCTAGCTATTTGTAATAGGCTAGCCCCTTCAAGGTACTCTCTGTAAATCCGTTTAACAACCTCAGCACCCTTTGGGTCAATCACTAGTTGCTTGTTTTCATCCTTGGTGTATCCAAGGAAACGCTTATGGTTGACCTGAATCTCACCTTGCTGATAGCGGTATTGAATACCTAGCTTTACGTTTTGGCTTAAGGACTGGCTTTCCTGTTGGGCAAGGGATGCCATAATGGTCAGCATGATTTCGCCCTTAGAATCCATGGTGTTAATATTCTCTTTTTCAAAGAATACTGCGATGTTTTTATCCTTTAACTGACGGATGTATTTAAGGCAATCCAAAGTGTTTCTAGCAAATCGGCTAATGGACTTTGTGATGATCATGTCTATTTTTCCTGCCATACACTCTTCAATCATACGGTTGAATTCTTCACGCTTTTTTGTATTTGTGCCTGTGATGCCGTCATCCGCAAAAATTCCTGCCAATTCCCATTCCTTGTTCTTCTTAATATAGTTTGTATAATGCTCGATCTGAATGTCATAGCTTGAAGCCTGCTCCTCACTATCCGTTGAAACACGGCAGTAAGCAGCGACCCGTATTTTAGGTTTACTTTCACTACTTTTATTATTTCCAATCCGTTTAATGGCAGGAATCACCGTTACATTCCTACTTACCGCCACTTGTTATACCTCACTTTCTATCAAACTGTAGGCATATTCCGCCTGCTTGTATGGATCTTCATATTTTTGCACCAGAGGTTTTGCTTTGAACTTCACAGGATAATCCCTTTTCGGCTCATCTTTAAGCTCCCATATCCTTCCTAGCCTTTCTGCTCGTTTTCGTTTTTCTACTCTGGCTTTTTCAAAGGTCTTCTCATCAATAATCGGAGGGTAGAATTCATCACCAAGGTAGTGCTTGTTCTGCAACATCTTACTTGCTGTGGCATGGTAGCAGTCTATCCCAGCTTGTTTAGCAGCATCCTTCAAAGAAAGTCCTGCCAAATATCCTAAGAATAGTTCTTTTACTTGCTCTGATGCTATTTCATCCACAACAGCCTTTCCATCTTCAATTCTATATCCATAAGGTGTGTGACCCATCTAATTCACCAACCTTTCCTTCAATGTGATTCCACATTTTAATTCAAATCCTACTTCCTTTCGTGAAAAGACCATAATCTTTTCTACGTAATTTTCAAACAGCTCATCCTCATAGCTTGTAAGCATTTTGGACTTAGAAGCAAACTTAAGCAAACGTTCAACCTCGTCTACTTTAGAAAAATTGCCATTTACGGACCGAGTAAGTTGATCCTTTTCGGCAAGAAGCCTTTCTCTTTCTGCTTCCAGTGAATACTTTTCTTTATTAAACAGAGCAGGTTCAAGATACCCTTTGGCCATTAACCCCGTCAGCACCTGACTCTGCTCCATGTTGCTTTCAATCTTAGTTTCCAATTCTTCAATTCTGCGAAAACTTGCTGCATTGTTCTGGTTACGTAACCCATTCAAAAGTGGTCTTAATATGAACTTCTGACCGAAAATGAGTTTATTCATCATCGTAACAAAAGCAGTCTTTATATCTTCATCTCGAATGAACCGCATGGAGCATTCATTTATCTGTCTTATATGCTTACTGCAGCACCAAGCGATGTATTTTTTTGTTCCAGTTGAATGAACCCGTCTTTTAAAGGTACTGCCACATTCAGAGCAGATAATTTTACTGGAGAAAGAATATCGGTTTAGATATTTGCTGTTGCGCTTTTCGATGCCTTTTTCTTTTGCTCTCTGATTAAGAATGGCATCTACTGCTTCAAAATCCTCATGGCTGATAATTGCCTCATGATGGTTTTCTACTAGATACATATTTTTCTCACCATAATTAGTGTGCCTATTAAAATGTCTGTCAGTATAAGTCTTTTGCAAAATAACATTGCCAGTATATTTTTCATTGGTCAGAATCCCTCGAATCGTAGTAGCTGTCCAACGACCACCTTTTTTTGAAGGGATACCCTTTTGATTAAGATCATTTGCAACTTTCTGTGTGCCTTTGCCCGATAACACCTCTGCAAAAATATACTTCACAACTTCAGCCTGCTTGGGGTTTACTATCATCTGACCGTCAATGTTTTGATACCCATATGGTGGATAGGAAATTTTATAGGTTCCGTTTTGAAATCGTCTTTGAATGGCCCATTTAATATTTTCAGAAATGGAAATTGACTCACTTTCTGCAAGCCCACTTAAAATGGAGAGCATCAATTCACTTTCCATTGAACCCGTATTGATGTTTTCCTTCTCAAAATAGATATGAACCCCAAGGTGGATCAGTTTACGAACCATCTCCAAGCAATCTGTAGTATTTCTCGCAAATCGGCTGATGGACTTTGTAATGATTAAGTCAATTCTCCCAGTTTCACATTCTGATAACATTCTAAGTAGGTCAGAGCGGTTTTCCTTTTTCGTGCCGCTGATTCCCTCGTCATAATATAGGCCAGCATATTCCCATTCTGGATTCGCCTTTATGTAGGTTTCATAATGGGCCTTTTGTGCTTGCAAGCTGACTAGCTGTTCATTACTATCTGTTGAAACTCGGCAGTAGGCAACTACTCGTGTTTTTGGCTTAATAAAAGAGTTGGCTAGATTTCCTTCTATTTTCGTTATCTTTTTCATCCTCTCACCTCCTTCTTGGTATGTCACATATTACCTCTGAAACCCTTATATATCAACGATTTCAGGGCATTATCTCTGCTAAAAAAGGGGAGAAAGTTTGGCGATTTAGTGCGTCTATCTTGTGGAACTCTATTTCAGTTATTAAGCCTTTTCCGAGCATCTTTCTTAGTAATTTTTCTGCCTGGATATAATCAAACTCACGCTGTAGCTGTTCCTGTGATACTCTCTTTAATTCAACGCTTTTGTCTATAATCACATCTGAAATCTTTGTAATCTTTTTATCTTCGTACTGATTCACTAGGAATCACCTCCTACCTAATAGCCGTGGGAACAGGTCGAAGTTGAGGATTTGAAAAATTTAATATGAATCAGAGCATAAAAAAAGAGCCTGCAAGGGAAGAACCCCTACAGGCTGCATAAATCTAATAGTTTAATATTTTATTTGGGAAACTCGATTAAAATCAAGAAACACTGCTTATTAGCTTACCAATTTATTAATCATACTTAATAAATGCATCCGTAAAGCCTGCCTTTTTAGCTTTGACAAGCTGTGCCTCAGCATTTGCTTTGTCCGAATATGCACCGATCTGCACACGGTAATATTTCTTTTTCACCGGCTCTGCTGCTTTATTTTCTGTACTCAGTAGCTTCTTCACATCTGCACGAAAGGTATTCATACTCTTTCCATGCTTAGGAAACCAGTGCATCACATCTGCATGATTATTTGCGATGCCCAGTTTATGACCCTCCGAATGGCAAATGATATCTTTTTCTGTTAAATCATATTCTCGGCAAAGCATCACACAAAGCTCCACTGCATTCTGCCAAGCCTTTCTAAAATAAGCTTCATTCTTTGAGACATTGTAGCCAACCATCGTAGATCCCTTACCATAGGAAAACCCCGCTGGTTCACAAATTTCAATACCAATATGAGTGTTGTTCCCCGCTCCACCACAGTGCCAACCTCTATGGTTCCAAGGTAAGTACTGCCATACTTCTTTGTCATCAACAAAAGCGTGAACACAAACTTGACGATTGGTTTCACCCGCTTTGTACGACTTATTCCAACGACTGAACCAGTCTGCTGCCATCACACCCGGAGTTGCAGTAGAATGGACCATAATTCCTTTTGGAGTAATCTTCTTTCCTGCTGTAAAACAATCATTTCTCGTCATATATTTAGTGTTTAGTTTCATTTTTATCATCCCCCTTGCCATGTAATTGAGCTAAGACATCTTTCAATTTTTGTGGAATTGGAAGCCCGATTCTTGAGCCATTTTCCATTATGCTGATGCCCTCATTTGAGAGATAAAAAAAGATGACGGCTGTGCGAATGACACTGCCCTCACCAATCAGTCGGCTGTCAATGATATGAGCAATCCCGACAAGTATAAAAATAAGTATCTTTTTAAAAATTCCTCTTGCTCCAATTTCACTTGAAAGCTCTTTATTGATAATCGCCACCATAATGCCAGTAATGTAATCCACAATGACAAAAATAATGAGAGCATATAAAAATCCATCAAGTCCCCCAAGAAACCAACCCAACCAACCGCCCAATACTGCAATTACAGTTTGCAAAATTACCCAAAGCTCTTTTATTGCCATGTTCTCCCCTCGCTCTCCATCTGTTTAATCTATATAAAAAGGCGCCTGTGACAAGAGAGCCACCAAGCGCCTGTATTTTCATTATTTAATACGGTGCATAATACACATAACCACTAGCTTTCACATAAAATCCGTCACCCGGTACATAGATAGCCCCGCCAAATGTATCTGAATTGGTAGTAGTAAATCCCGGTTGTTCGACTCCTTCCCAAGTCAGACCATCAGCCGATACATAAAGCATGCCTTCATTGAAAAGAGCATATTTTCCCCAATCTTCCATCCAAATGATGTTCTGTGGATTCGGAATGTTGTTATTGGCCAGATTCCCAACATGAGATAGGTTTGTTTCTATCAGCTCTGTAGCACTATCGTTCATGACACACAAATTCACATGAAAGATTCCACTAACATATCGATATTTCATTACAAAAAGTTTATCGTGAACCGAACGGATATACATATAATAAGTATTTAAATCCTCTGGAATGGTGGTTGTCCATGTACCTGGGCTTGAAGTACTTGCCGATGCAATCGACCGATCACCTCCAACGATTCCGATAAATCTCCCTTTATGGGCGGTCATATAGCTAAAGATGGGAACAGATGTCCCGTCAGCACCTACCAAAGTCCAAGCCACTCTTTGTGTTAACGAAGCAAAATTGTAATATACAGGAGACTTATAATACCACCAACTAACCACTCCGGCTCCCCTATTTATGTCATATGCTCCAGTCGTCATGGAGTTTTGTGCTCCTTGACAGTAACCAGCATTATACCAGGTGATGCCATCAAAAGAAGCGATAATATTGGCCAAGCCTATAATTTTGGCTAAAAACACACCGTCACCTGCCCATAAAATTTCTGGGGCACCATTATTCCACCAAGAAACATTCACCACGGTCCATTTTCCAGTGGTTTTATTGTAGTAGGACGTATATGGGGTCTTTGCACGATACACCGCAATCTGTGCGTTCCCATTGTCGTGAACATCAATTCTTGTTTCACTTCCATACTTGGTATAGCCAAAATCGTTATAATATTTTCTATGCCAACTTAAGGTGGGGATGGGAAGAATGAGTTCACCCCTGCCTCCAAAAGCAGTCCAGATTGCTAGTGTATTGTTAAAATTACTATGGTAACTCATGCCCTATCCCACCACCTTTTCAATTCCAGTAATCCGACCACTGCTATCGGTCGTATAGTTATAACTTGCCGTCTCTCCATCTGCATATGTGATTTCAAATCTCGCTGCATCCACCAACAAAGTGGACACTTCTTTTAATAAAAGCTCTGAAAATATATCCTCTAAAGTAATGCTCGTAATTCTACCGCTACCATCAGTGGAATAGCTATATTTAACATGATATTGATGTGTATCCCCTTTTTCCACTTCGTAAGTTACATTAATAAAACTACCATCAACCGTTAGATTTTTTACGATTGTGTAAGAAACCCCAAGTTGGTCCATTTGGTACTTAAGACCATCAACAGAGCTGCCCACATCATTCAGAGAGCTTTCCACTTTGCTCATTGAGTTTTCTATCCGATAAAAAGTATCCGAAATACTTGGTTTGTATCTGCCAACCTCAACTTGAATGTTATAACGATAGAAGGGGTTATATTCCAATGAGATAATCCTTGTTTTCACATCAATACCGAGTGGTTTGAATACAATATGGACATTATCTCCAACTGCTAGATTCAATAGTTTAAAGAATGAAATATTATAGGAAGATGCATTTTCCCTTGAATCGTGAGAAACAGACACATTAGTAACGTTTTTCGAACCCATTACCGGCTGGTACTCCATACTGCCACGGTGCTTACGGATATTAATTAAGTAGTCGTTATATTCAATTTCTCCCCCTAAAATGGCAATGTACTGCATAAGAGCTGCCCTTCTAGACACTTCCTGGTTAATTTTCATTGTGCAACTATCGGTAAAATCAACTGTGCCAGCTGAAAAAGGAGTTCCTGATAATAGCTGATTTAATCCAGCCGCAGGATCTCCCGTAAAATCAAACGCATCTATATTAAAAATCTCATCATTTAAAATGTAAGATACATGTTCACACGTGACAGAACAGACTGGAAGGCTACCTTGTAACGACTTCGCTATTTGTACAATCTCAAAATATTGACCATTAAGCTTTGCCAGCTGTTTTGTTTTTAAAGCGAGGGCAGACTTGGCTAGAACCGTAAAAGATAGTGTAAACTCTCCTTCTAGCGTTTCCCTTATATTCGCAGACATCACTTTACGGATCGTTTGTATCAACGTGTTTCCTGCATAAATTTCTATCACCAAACTGCCCTCCTTTTACGAACCAGCAACTCCTAAGTTTCTAACGGTTACTGTATTTTGGTTCCATTGTAGTTGAGCAATAATACGAGTTAACACATTCCCATCAATCGTTAATGGAATCGTGATATCAAATGATGCACCACTCTTGCCGCCTTCAACTCCAGTAACCACGCTGTCCATATTTAAATCAAATTCTGTAGGTATAGCGCCTTCCATTTCTTTTTCTACATTGCTCATGGCATCAGAGAATCCAACACCAATCCCTTCACCCATGTTTTCACCAATTCCAGCAAAAACTCGTGAAGGTGAACGAATCCCAAGCACACCTTTTACACTACTGACGATGCCACCGACAAAACCACTAACCTTATCTTTTATCCAGCCAATCATGGAAGCAATCCCATTCCAAAGTCCTTGAACTATGTTTACCCCTACTTGTCCAATGGAAACAGCCGCTTTTCCAATTCCAACGATGATGGCAGAAATAATCTGTGGTAATTGCGCCACAAGCTGAGGGATAGCCCGGAGTAATCCCGCTGCCAACTGAATGATCAGTGAAATACCCAACTCAACAATTTTAGGTAGATTCCCAGTAATAAAGTTAATGATTGATGAAATAATAGCTGGCAATGCTTCTATGAGTCTAGGTAGAGCATTGATAATTCCTACGGCTAAACCTTCAATAATTTTAAAAGCCGCCTCCAAAACCATGTCGAGATTGTTGATGATGGTTTCCACAATTAATAGAATCGCTGATACAATGGATGGAATCAGGTTAGGTAAAGCCTCGCCAATCCCAGTTGCTAGAGTCACAACCATAGTTAATGCAGCTTCGATTAAGGCAGGGAGGTTAGCGAGAATACCGTCTACCAAACTAAGAACAAGATAAAGTGCCCCTTCTGTGATTTGAGGTAGAGCCTCGATAATCCCTTGAAGTAGAGTCGTTACAATTTGCATGGCTGAATCGATGATCATTGGAAGGTTTTCTACAATCGCACCCACTAAGGACATAATAATTTGAAGTCCCAACGTAACGAACTGAGGCAATTGCTCGGTGATGAGTTCTGTTATACCAGCAACGGTCTCTCCTATCACTTCTGCAATTTTTTCAAAATCTCCATCCGCTTCATTAATCCCATTCGATAAGCCAGAAAACAAGTCCGTAATTCCAGCAGAAACTTCACTTACCGCTGGTAGAAACACCCCTTGTAAGGAACGTTTTACACCCTCAATTCCATCCGTTAGGTTATCGTATTTGACCTCTGTTATTTGAGCCAATGCATCTCCACTCGCGATGGTACTATCTTTTATCCCACCAAGAACTGGTAGTATACTGGCTTCTAAATCTTCAAACTGTGTACCAAACAACTGCACACCAATTGTGTTTTTTAGAAGAGGATCTTCAATCTCTTGAAGTTTTTGAATGACATTAAAGAATGCAGCATTAGCTGTTTCCCCACCTTGGGCAAACTTATTCGTCATTTCTTCTGCATTAAGCCCAAGTGCAGTGAAGGCTTCCATACTCGACTTACTGCCGTCTTTGGCTCGGATATTAAATTCCTTAACAGCATCCCCAACCTTATCAATACTGAAAGCACCACTCTCTGCCCCAGCTACTAAACTAGCAATAAACTCATCCGCACTAAGGCCAAGTGACGCATATTGAACGGAATATTCATTCAAGGTATCTAATAGATCGCCATTTTTATCGGCACCGTTTTGAGCACCAACGGCAATAATGTTATAAGCTTCATCTGCAGAGATGCCAAAGTTTTTCATAAGAGCACTGGCTGCCCTAGCCGATTCTTGCATATCAAAGTCAAAAGTTTTCCTCAAAGCAAAACCGGACTCGGTGGCTTTTTCTAGCTCTTCACCCATGAGTCCGGTTATCTTTTGTACCTCTGAAATTCCTACTGCGACATCATCCAAGCTATCTCCAAAATTATGCTTGTACACGTTTTGAGCAATTTCTCCCAACTCTTCAAGTTCGGCACCTGTTGCACCGGTAGAGGCAGAAATCTGATTGACAGCCATATTGTACTCATCACCAAGTTTTATCAAGCTGACCCCTGTGGCAACCGCTGCAGTTCCAATGGCAGCTACAGCTGCTCCGATGGTTGCACCGATTCCTTTTAAGACGCCACCGAGCTTTTCGAACCGACCGGAAGCATCTTCAGTCTGATCCGCTGCATTCTGTACTTCATCAGCAAACTCCTCAACTTCTCCTTCAGCATCATTGAATCCTTCATTCAACTCTTGGATGGCTTGATTGTTATTCTCAAGTTCTCGCTCCATCTTCATCAGTTCAGACTTAGCGTTATTCAGTTGAATTTGCCAATTTTGTGTTCGTCTATCATTCTCTCCAAAAGAATCTGCTGCGTTTCTAAGTGCCGCTTCTAATGTACTAATTTTATCCTTTTGTGCATCAACTGACTTTGCAAGTGCTCCGTTTCTTGCAGTTAATGCTTCAATGGATTGATCCTGCCGATCAAATTGGGCGGTGACAAGTTTCATTTCACTTCCTAACACCTTAAAATTTTGATTGATATCCCTCAAGGCATTTTTGAAGTCCTTCTCGCCTTCCACACCGATTCGAAGTCCAAAGTTATCAGCCACGACTTCACCTCCTCTCTTTTTGGGCATAAAAAAGACACCCCGTTTAAAAGAGTGCCTAACGATTTATCACAAATAGTACCTAATGATTAATCTAGAACCAAATCCTTTTGTCTCTGTATTACCAGCCTTTGGATTTGGTAATTGAACTACTTCATCGCCAGGATTCATGCTTTTATACATTGCTCTACAGCAGCTTGCCATTCTAGCATTTTTCCCTTTATGATCTCCCATCATTTTATGAAGTATGCCACTACAAATTTCGATACTGCTTTCTCCAGACTCTTTTGCATCCACCTTCAATTGCTTAATCTCTTTCACAAAATCCTCAAGCTTTGGAATCACCATTACTACAACCCCTTTCCCTTTTATTGGGATTGTATCACAAACACTTTTTTGTAAGTCAAGACAGTGACTGTGTATTGTGATTAGTGTTGTGACTGGGAAAAAGGCTTGATTTACCAATGATTTAGAGCAACTTTAGGGCTTGAAGTTTTTTTCAAACACTAGTATATATCCTATATCCCTACAGGAATAACATCATCAATCGAAACTTCCATCAATGGCTTAGCAATTCCCATAAACTGCTTATGACATTCCCATAAATCCATTAAATAACCCATCGGCATGAGCCACACTTCTTCTTCACTACGATTTAACTGAGCGGTTCCATAATAAATAAGTCGGATAAACAGCTCTTCATCGCTTACCCGACTTGCACGTTTTTTGCTGGTTCACTCTGTATATGCCGTTTTGTGCCTTTCAACATGGAAACCATAATCGCATTCTTGTACTCTGCCAATTCAAAAGGAGTAGTCAATAATTCAACTTCTTCCTCTGCCAATAGCTCTTTTTTATCCTCTTTATTTTTCAGATTATGAATCAGAATGGACTGATTCGCTAGTAGAGTAATAAGCCAAACAATTTCATCCAGAGCAAGTTCAAAATCCTTTGAATTCATCAGCTTTGTTCCAAGATTCTCAAGACCACCATACCTTTTTGCAATTTCCTTTGTCGCCTTCGTGGTTAAAATCAACTTGTATTCTACATCCCCAATTTCAATCACAGCACTTCTTTCCTCAGCTGCAAAATCAACATCTAGAGTTGAAGGATCCACTTTTTCATTTGCCAATGTTCTTCATCCCCCTTTACGATACGGTTACCGTAGCCACGTTCGTTTTTACAGCACTAGCACCAACTGAAGTCAACACGCAGTAGTAATAATAGCTTCCTGCAATAAGATTCGTTGGGATATCAAAGCTCGCTGACGTTTCCCCATTAATAGCGGTTCCACCTGTCGTGCTATCGGTTGTATTTTCATACCACTGATAAGTGACAGGATAACTAGTATTCGTGCTTGCAACAACCGATAAACTGCCAGAAATGCTACCTTCTACTACTTCTGTTAAATCAGCGGGCTGCACGGTAACCGTAATTGCTGGAGTTACTGGTGAAAAGTCAGGCTCATATACAGAACTAAACCATTTGGTTATGGTTTCTTGCGCTACACCATTGTCCCCTTCTGTGACCTCCGCTTTCCATGGATGTTTATTTTCAGTGTCCAGCTTATTTCTTCTAAAAACGGTACCTTCTATGGTGGGACTACTAAACGTAATTGATTCACCTTTTGTCGTAAGGTTCGTTGTAGGAATGCTAAAAATAACTCGATACAACCAAAAGTATCGATACTTTCCATTCGCTTTCTTGGCACGAAACCCAACTGCCACAGGATTCCCACCATCTTCACTTCTTGAAACCACGACATTGTTGCTATCAATCTTACTTCCTGTTAAATCTTGTGCTGCTATGGAGCCGATATCATCAATTCCAAGGGTTAATGTTCCACTATTAAATTCCTTTACAATTTCTGATGCGCCATCATCCGCATAAAGGATAGCTTCAATGAGTTCAACACTGAGTTCTGCGGTCATGGCCTTCGCTAGTATTTTTGGAGTTCCATATGTTTCAATACCATTCTCATCTTCTGTGATCTTGGCATAAAATAAACGGTCCAATCCGATTGTTGCCATTTAATATTCCTCCATTTCATATTCTTTCAAGATATCAATGGCATAATGATGATATTTAGTATCATCTTCAAACCCGATATACTGTCGATCCGTAATGGTTATATCCGCTTTAAGCAGGATCTTTGTAAGCTGTTTTTTTAATGGTTGGTAATTCTTTTTTATAAAAAGCGATAGCCGTGCTTCCTCGATAACTGAATGGGCTTGATTATCGGCAAAGAAGTCCAACCTGTCTGACATCGGTGTAATTACGATGTACTCATCAGGCGGTTTCTTGGAAAAGACACCTGTTTCAATGGGAATCCCGATGGGTTCAAGTAAGGTATTCAGGTCTTTTAATAGACTCATAGTTTCTCAATCTCCTTATTCAGTGCTTTCTCCATCGCCTCTGCACAGGCTTTTCTTGTAGCGGATTTTGTAGGTTTTAGCCACGGTCTAGGAGGTTGGCCGGATTTGCCATACTCCAATACAGCTGCCTTCAATGCATTCGAAACTCCCCTACTGTCCTTTGTTGTAGGAATACCCACCCTAAGGTTCCAGTCCCCTTTTGCATCTTGGACTGCCTTTGTCGTTTCAAGTGATGCTAATAATTCACCAGAAGATTGAGAAGGTTCTTTTGTTCCCTGCCCAATTCTAGCAGCTAGATTACTTTTTGCTTTTTGAATCACTGGCTCTGCTCCCTTTTCTAATACTCTTGGAACAATGTCATCAAAGTGACGATTTAATGTTGCGATTCTTTCTAAAAAGTCATCCGGCATCTTTACTGCTGCTCTTGCCATAGCCTCACCCCTTTGACCCTGTAATTTTCTCAGCCAATACTTCTACATACATGCCTCGCTCTTTGATATCCTCAACACTCAAAATGTTGTACCGTTCATCCTTACAGCCAATGACTAAATCTGTGGTTAGCTCGAATCCCCGAGGTTTTCTAAAACGAAAAAGAGAGCTAGCCTCAGAAAAACTAGCCCGGTTCTTCCAAGCTTCACTCCCATGACGATTCTCTTTATAAGCCCTCATGGAGGTTAATAGTTGCTCCCCCTCGGTGGCAAATCCTTCTTCATCTTTAACATAAACAGTGCTAAAAATTTCAATCTGGACATTCATTTTCCCTAAACTCATATGATCACGTCCTTATTCAATCGAAGGAGCATATTGACCACATTCCATACTTGCTTACTCGCTTCCACATTGTCAGCAAAAAAGCCACCCGTGCTACCATCCCGACTTTCATAAAAGTAAGACGATAGCATGATGACAGCCTGTTCGGTCGTAGGATGCAAAGGATTCTCTTTGTAAAAGCCATCAGGTTTCTTTTGATAGCTTTCTGCATAGGAAACAGCGGCATTGATGAAACCAGAAAGCAGGACATCGTCTTCATCATGGTTAAGAATAATGTTTTGTTTTACCTTTGATAACAACTCCTCCATCACTGCTTCCTCCCTTTATTATTCAATGTTCATCAGACCAGCTGCTTTTAGTTTTGCTAGTAAAGCATTAAAGTCAGTAACAAGTCCAGCTACATCTACAGCAGTACTATCTGCTTGAAGTGCGGCTGGACTTAATGGTGTTCCGTCAAAAGCTAACTTTCCTTCTGGAGTTATATCTAATTCCCCACCAATGACGGTTCGATTTCCACCTTGTTCGGTATAATTTTTGACATTACTCATGAACGATCACCTACGCTTTCTGTTGAAGGACTTTAATCGCTTCAGGAAGAATCAACTTTCCATCCACCCGCTGTGAGGCTTTGAAACCAACTTGTCCTGTTGCGGCATATAATTCATTTAATCTCTGGAAAGAACGACCTTGTCTGTCAGCTACCCAATAGTATCCGAAATCACCAAAAGCAATCGTCTTCGCCCCAGCTTCCACGGTTGGAACATAGGCAGATGTTTTAACTGGACGATTCAGGATTGTATCAGGTTGACCTGCTTGGATCGAAGGCTGCCATAAGTACTGTCCATTCCCATCTTTCAGCTTTCGAATCAGTTTGACCGTCGCATCATTCATGATAAAAATGGCCTTTTTACGATAAGGCGATTTCAATGAGTAGAATAGATCCATAATTTCATCCACTGAAACAGCGGTTGCTGAAGTTCCAGTCACGCCAAGTTCCGCTCCACCCGTTGCATTAAAAATGCCAGTCGGTTTTCCGGTACCATCTCCAACAAAGAATGCTTCTTCTTCTTTGGCACCAATCCGTCTGGCAAATTCTTTTGCAATATACGCTTCAAGATTAAACACACTATCATTCAAAAGTTCCTCGGACACTTTAATCATGGTGGCTAATTTATAAGCTCCAATCGAAACTTGTCCAAAGCTATCATCCGATTCAGGAATAAGCCCTTCTTCATCCACCCAAGAAGCAGTTCCTTTTGAAGCAACCACTGGAATTTTACGGTCTCCTGAGGAAGTTGTGATGACCTTAGCTAATGAACGGAAGATATTTTCCTCTTCTAAGGATTCAATGAGTGTTCTTTCAAACTCATCTGGAGCAAGGAATCCACCCTCAGAGTCGGTTCCAATCTTCAAGGCATTCTGTACTTCATAATTACTTTTGTTTCTCATCGATTTCCAGAACGCTTCCCTGTATTCATTTGTTGCTCGGCCTGTTTTTTGCCCTTCAGCACCCGTTGGCTTTGAAGTAATGGGCTGATTAATCGGTTTGGAAAGTTCTAAATCAATGGCTTGTTGCCTTTCCAATCGGTCGATTTCCTTACCTAGATTAACGACTTCTGCCTCCATCTTTTCATAGGTGGAGGTATCTTCAGCTGAAAGGATCCCGTCTTCCCCACGTTTTGAATCAAGAAATGCCTTTGTTTGTTCCCATGCTTTTGCTCGTTTTTCACGTAGTTCTAATACTTTACTCATCCAAATCTCCTCCTCAAAATTTTAAGAGGTCTAGCCTCTTATCCAATATGGTGATGTCTGTTCCTGTTTTCTTCTCTCTTTTAGGCAGTTTGTGCAAAAAGGAATTCACCACCGCCATTTTGTTGTAAATAACCCCTTCATCTGATGACTCTTGATTACTTTCTTCTTGAAACATAATCGCATCAGCAAAACCAAGCTCCACCGCTTTTTTTGAATTAAACCAGCTTTCATCATCCATCATGTGTGAGAGTTTGGTCCTTGAAAGACCTGTCTTTAGCTCATAAGCGTTAATAATGCTTTCTTTGACCTCGCTCAGCATCTGGATCGCTTTTTTCATTTCAGCTGTATCTCCAAAAGCGATAGTCATGGGATTATGAATCATCATCATGGAGACGGGTGACATTTGAACTTCACCACCTGCCATTGCAATGACTGAGGCAGCACTAGCAGCAATTCCGTCAATCTTTACGGTTACATCCCCCTTGTAATCCATGAGCATGTTGTAAATTTGACTCGCTGCAAAAACATCGCCACCTGGTGAATTAATCCAAACGGTGATTTTCCCACCATCATTGTTTAGCTCTGATTTAAACTGTTTCGGTGTTACTTCATCGCCAAACCATGATTCTTCAGCAATGACTCCATCCAGATGAAGTGTCCTGCCGTCTTCATTCTTGACCCAATTCCAAAACTTCTTCATGGCTTATCCCTCCTCATATTTTTCTGTCCATGCTCCTGCCTTTGACATGTCGACAAAGTTTCCGTTAACCAAATATTTGTCTCCACCCTGTTCTTCAGGGATTAAGTTCATCTCTTCTAGTTCTCTAATGTCATTCGCAGACATCACTCCGTTTTGCCGCATGATTTGATAGAATTGCGCTCTTGAACCTGCATCTCCTCGGAGTCGCCCGTTCAAATTAAACTTGATAAAGTATTCTTTCTTATCAGTTTCACTTAACAATGCCTTCTTCATGGACTGTTCAATTCTCGTAACCCAAGGTATGATCGTATTGTCGATGAAGCTAATCGATTGATGTTCAATATTACTAAAAGTTGCTTTATCCAAGTTGGCTACCAGATGAGGTGGAACTCGAAAGATTCTACAAATCTCTTCCGTTTGAAATTTTCTCGTTTCAAGGAATTGTGCTTGTTCTGGTGGAATACCGATACTTTGAAACTTCATTCCTTCTTCAAGGACAGCAATTCGATGGGCATTGTTGCTTCCTTGATATACGGCATTCCAGCTTTCCCGTATCTTCGATGGGTCTTTAACTACACCGGGATGTTCCAGCACACCGCCTGGGTTAGCACCATTCGCAAAGAACCTCGCCCCGTACTCTTCGGTTGCAAGGGCCATTCCTATCGCATTTTTAGCCATAGCAATTGGTGAATATCCCACCAGACCATCAAAGCCAAGCCCAGGAATATGAAGAACCTCCTCTTTTCGAAGGATTACCGTACCCATGTCTTTTCGATATTCATAGTAAAGTTCCCCGGTAGAAGTTCTATCCACCGTCATCCTATCAGGCAATAAAGGATAAAGAGAAAGCACATTTCCTCTACCATCTCGGATAATCTGGGCGTAGGCATTTCCCCATAATAAAAGATGACTCATCAGTGTTTCTCTAAACACGAACGAAGTCATCTCGGCATTTGGCTCATCATGGAGCTTGTAATACAAACCGTTTTCTACTGCTTTTTCCTTTCCATTGTCAGTGTATCTGTAAAGATGAAGCGGGAGACTGGCGATGGTTTCTGCCAGAATACGTACACACGCATAGACTGCAGTGGTCTGCATCGCTGTTCTTTCATTTACTGTTTTTCCACTCGTTGTCCCACCAAAGAAGAAGCTGTAAGTACTTCCTAAAAAGTTGTTCTTTGGACCATCTCTTGATTGAAAAAGTCTAGATATCAGTGGTATTTTCATGTTCTCACATCCTAAAATCAGGCATAAAAAAAGCACCTCTATTGAGATGCGCAATTAACCCTCAGAATATTTAGAGTTTAGATTACAATTGCTATCTAAATTTGTGCTCTTTTCTTCCGCTTATTGGGTTTAGATATTGACCTAAAATACTTATCAACCCTTTACTTCTTAAATACCCTATTGCTCCTAAAACCTGATTTTGACTAAATCCAAAACTCATCACATGGTTTTCAATATCGGTTGTAGTACATCCATGGCTTCCTCTAACATATGCTAACGCAAATTGACTAGGCATAACAAAAGCTCCTCCCTTATATTTTTTTATACCACATAACATTTGAGGAATCTTTTCCTTCTGCCTCAACATTAGTGATTGTTCCATCACTAACTCTACTAAAGAAGGTTTTGCCCAATGTTAATTTTACTCCTTTGGACATCGTCCATTCCGTTCCAAAAAGAAGCTTAATCGTAAAGCGAGTACCGCTTGATAACTGATCAACTTTTTCAATTAACTTCTTATAACTTTCACCAAACTCATTATTTTGCAAGATCTCCCCTTTAATATATAAAGGTACCGTTAACCCTTTCTTTTTAGCTTTTTTCTGCAGACCTTTAAATTCGTCATCTGTAAAAAGAATCTGGACACTTTTGTTTCCCATACAATAAATCTCCCTTCTACTCTATAATGTTCTTTCACTTAATTTCATTATACAGTAGAAATTCTGATTTACAATATATTTTTACTGAAATATATTATTCAGTAGAATTTCTATAAAATTAATATCCCTCGACCATCATAAACACTCTCTCGATTTTCATTTCGAATTGCCCGATCCAGTGCCATGATCAAAGCAACCGCACCATCAATCCGCTCAGTACTTTTTTCTTTATCCGGCTTAATGTTTCCCGCCGGATCGGTTTTGACAAAGATGTTATCCATCATCCATCGTAAAACCGGATTTCCACCGTGAACGATTCTTTTCTCAAGAGTAATCTTCATCAATTCTTTTGATGCTGGTGACATATCCTTGTACCCTTGTCCAAAAGGAACAACAGTAAAGCCCATTCCTTCAAGGTTCTGAACCATCTGCACAGCACCCCATCTGTCAAAGGCTATTTCTTTAATGTTGTACTTTGTCCCTAGTTCTTCAATGAAAGCCTCAATGAATCCGTAATGAACAACATTCCCTTCAGTAGTTTTGATATATCCTTGCTGCTCCCAAATATCATAAGGAACGTGGTCTCTCCTTACCCTTACTTTCAGGTTTTCATCTGGTATCCAGAAGTAAGGAAGAACAATGAATTTTTCATCGTCTGTTCTCGGTGGAAATACCAACACAAACGCTGTAATATCTGTTGTGCTAGAAAGGTCCAGCCCAGCAAAACACTCCCTTCCACGGAGGCTATCCAGATCAACTGGATCATCACAAGCATCCCATTTCTCCATTTGCATCCAACGGGTCGATTGCTTCACCCATTGATTCAGTCTCAGTTGTCTAAAGATATTTTCTTCTGCAGGATTTTCTCTTGCACTAATAAACGCATTTCTAACTTTCTCTATGTCAATGGTATGGTCCAATGATGGATTGGCCTTATACCAGTTCTTTTCATCGGTCCAATCATCGTCGTCTTTGATTCCGTAAATGACTGGATAAAAAGTAGGGTCAATCTTTCTTCCCTCGATAATGTCTACCGCTTTTTGATGGACTTCATAACAAATAGAATTCCGATCGGTTCCTGCGGTTGTGATTAAAAAGAAGAGCGGCTGTAATCGAGCATCCCCAGAACCTTTTGTCATAACATCAAACAATTCTCGGTTTGGCTGGGCATGCAATTCATCAAAGACAACCGAATGAACATTCAGACCATGTTTCGTATAAGCTTCAGCGGATAATACCTGATAAAAACTATTGGTAGGTTTATAGACTAGCCGCTTCATTGACATGACGGGTTTGAATCTTTTTCTAAGGGCGGGCGACTGATCCACCATCTCCACTGCAACATCAAAAACAATCGAGGCCTGTTGCCGGTCAGAGGCACAGCCATAAACCTCTGCTCCCCACTCACCATCAGCGCAAGTCATTAATAAAGCTACAGCAGCGGCAATTTCACTCTTTCCATTTTTCTTTGGTATTTCAATATAGGCAGTATTATATTGTCTATATCCATTTTCTTTGACCGTACCAAATACATCTCGGATGATTTTATCTTGCCAAGGTAGAAGGTCGAAAGGAACCCCACGCCACTGACCTTTCGTATGTTTTAAGCAGTTGATAAAGTTAACGGCATGCTGAGCCTTTTCCTCGTCATACACCTTTACCACCACCTTGAAAGAGCATAAATTCCATTGGGTCATCTGCATCACTTGGTTTGTCTACCACAATTCTACTTCTCGATGAAGGAGTTAATCCGAACTGCTCACAGAACCGATTCATAATTTTTAAATAGCTCTGGGCGATGGAAACCTGCGGCACCTGTTGCCAATATCCTGAAGGAGTTTTTACAATGGTTCCATGCTTGGTAATAAACTCTTCGGCCTCTTTCCATCTAGCATAGGCTTGGCAATATCCCGCAAAGGCAGCCATATCCACTTCAGTCAGGATACCTAATTGCTCCAGTTGCTTGACCATTCTTCGCCACTCTTTCTTAGCTTCAGGTTCAAGCCAAGTTGGGCATCTTGGTGCTTTCTTTTCAGGTTTCGGTTCATTCTGATTCAAATCTCGCTTTCCTGGATTGCCTTCTAATGCTTTCAGTGCAGTTGGCTTTGGTTTCCTTCCACGTTGAGCCACAGGCGCCACCTCCTTTCAAATTTGGCATAAGAAAAGAGCCTACCTCCTGATAGACTCCAATTGATTCATTCCTTTAGTTCTTCCATATTTCCATCTTGAATTCTCCTTCAAAAACCATCCAGCGTATTTCCCCATCTTCAAGTTGTAGGACTAACATTCCAGGTAATAGATACATTTCATTTTCTTGATATCCTGATGCTTCTAAATCTCGTTTCTGCTGTAGTAAAAGTTCCATTCCCCTTACTGCATCAACGTTTCCTTGTAGCAGTTGAACCATATCTCTGGTCATTCAAACAACCTCCCTGTGTTTTGGTATGTCTATACATCACTCTAAACACAGGGATTATCAAGTTAATTTTTATCTCCCTTAATGCCTTTATAGTTGTAATTGCCCTTCTTAATTTCCTCATGGTCCGCTTTGACTGCCTCACCATAGTCAGTCCGCTTGGATTCCTTGTCCTTGCAGCTTAAGCAAATGCAATCGGTATTGTACATGGACATAATCCGCCCGCCTTTTAAGTTGCTGCCACAGCGGTCACAATTCGTTTGTGTGAAGAACTTATCCATTCGGCCCACTCACCTTCCTAAAGGCTCCGCTTCCCTCAAGGTTTTGCAGGAGTGCCTTCCTCGTCGTTTTGTACTCAGGGCCATTCATCCCAAGGCGAATCAGCCAAGTTCTAAAGGCGTATTTTGGATTGTCATCCTGGGCTCGTTTAAAGGTTGCTCGCTTTTGATTTTTGGCATTTTGGTTGATAAATACGGTAAGGTCCTGAAAGGCCGCAACCTTCTCTGAATCCCAATTTTGCGCTGCTAGTTTGATAGTGAATGTTTCTTTTTCAAAATCAAAAGCTACGCCTGGAATTCTCTTAACTCCAAGTTCATCAAGTGCCTTCTTAAACTCCTCAATGCCACTTGTTTCCTTCTCGCCCAAATCCTGTGGAAAGGTATCATCTATCAGCGGCTCGTTTGTTTCAAACGCCATCATGATCAGGTGCTGTTTGCTATAAAGCATGTTTACTAGATTTCTTAATGTGTTTCCGGTGTGACCCTCAAGCGGGAGCGTTACTTCAATCCCATCCAAATCAAGAACCGCTGGCTGTTCCTCACCTGTTTCTTCTTCAGGCTCTGGCGGATTAGTTATCTCTTCAAAGGTTTTCACTTCTCCGGCTGAGTTTGTAATCGTGCCCTGCCTGTCAATGGTGTAAGTTTCATCCTTGGTTATAATTTCGTAGGCAAAGGTTGGAACGTTTAGATACTTGGGTTTCACTCCTAAAAATTCTCCTAGTTTTTTGACCATTTCTTTTCGATCCATTTTCACTACCTCCTGTGTTTTGGTGTAGTACATATATCACTCTTAACACAGGTAATAGCAAGTCATTCCTGACCAAAATGAGTATATTTATAGACCAATAGAAAAAGGCCCGTTAAGGCCCCACTCTAGTCATTTTCAATTGCTGTATATCTTGGATAACTATAGCCTTCGCTGTTCACTAAAACTTTTTCACCCGTATCTTTATTGATCACTCTAATGCAGCGGGCCTCTCGGTTCTGATTCACTCCACCGTCTTCCTCAGTGATCCAAGGTTGGTCGTTAAAGAAGTCGTTGGCAAAGTTTTGAAAATCGCTGTCTTCTAACTCAACTTCTTTCGTTACGATGTAACTTTGCCCTCGCTGCCCTTGCTTAATGGCTTCTATCGTAATTCCCTTCAGCTCCGCTAGATTACTAACTTTCCTTCCAAACAATACTTTCATTTAATCATCACTCCTGTGTTTTGGTGTAGTACATATATCACTCTAAACACAAGGTATAGCAAGTCTTTTATCGAATTTATAGCCTAACCTCAATTCGCATTTTTTGTGTAATGCTCATGTATATTTGATAGCACAAATAAAACACATGGTAATGCAACACCATTACCCCACATTTTGTATTCAGCAGTATCAGAGTGTGGTTGTTTTAACCACTTGATAATTTGTTTTCTTGTTTTTGGCCGTTTACTTTTACCCATTATATTTCTATGCGTTTCCCACACTTCTGTCCAAAATAAAATCTCGTCTTCTGTTGGCTCCTCCGTACCAAGGTCACTACACCAATCGTCAGGGAAACCTTGAAGCCTAGCACATTCAGTCGGTGTTAATCTACGTACTATACAGTTTGGTTCATTAATGAGTGGAGGATCTTTGTAATCTGTCGCAACTAAGGTATTTGCAACTTCTTCTCTCGCATGTGTAAAATGGGAGTTCTTACTTGCTGAAAAAATTAGATTATTCCCTTTCATATCTTCCCCACTTTGTACAGCAACTACAGCAATTCCCCCTTGATTACTGTCAGGCACATTTCCAGATGTATCGATTGTTCTTGAAATAGAACTTTCATAAACATTTGCTCTAACATTCGCAGTACCTTCTGAAGTAAAACGAACATCAAAAGTTTTAGGAATGTCCATTACAAACGGTTGATTGTTTCCACCAGTCCCATAAACTGATAAAACCGTTTGAGCAACTTCCATTGGTCCTTTAACCCTCGCATCTCTACCATGATTTTCAAAAATAAGCGGTGGATGATTAGATTGAGCACGTAGTGTTGCCGTCATTCCATTTGTGACATCCATACGACTGCCACCTTGGTCATTTAGGCAGAGTTCGCTTGCCGCTCCAGAGCCATTTTCAAAACATGAGGTAGTTCTTTCCCTCGCTTCTCCGCCCTTCGTAAAATTCCCCGACAAGCACTCTCGCTTAAATAATATTTGGGATGCACTTTGTCCATTAAAATCTGCGACAAGAAAGATACGTTTTCTACGCTGGGGAACTCCCCAATATTGTGCATCGAGGACTCGCCAAGCGAGTGAAAAGTTTTCTCCCACAATTTCACCTGCGTTTTCCCATTTGTTAGGTTTAGTGATAACAGTATTCTCTTCTTTGATTTTACAGAATTCTTCGAGGACACTTCTGAAGTCTTGTCCTTTGTTTGACGAGAAGGCACCACAGACGTTTTCCCAAACTGCATATTTTGGATGCTCACCATTTGTTTTATACCTCATTTCTTTTATAATTCGGATAGCTTGATAGAATAAGGATGACTGCCTTCCATCAAGTCCTGCTCGCTTTCCTGCAATAGACAAATCTGTGCAAGGAGAACCAAATGTGATAATGTCTACAGGTGATAAGTCCGCTCCATTTAGTTGGCTAATATCTCCTAAATGATTCATTTGTGGTATTTGTTTTGTCGTTACTCTAATGGGGAACGGTTCTATTTCAGATGCCCACAATGGCTCTATCCCACTGAGCAGACCCGCTAACGGAAAACCGCCACTTCCGTCAAACAGTGAACCGAGCGTCAACTTACGCATTATTGTTCACCTCAAGGTCACTATACTTATACTTCTTGTTATCTCTAAGAAGATATACACTCTCATCAACACCGACCTGTTCAATAAACCTTTTGACAATCACATCTGCATATTTCTCATCTAGTTCAATCATGTAACAAATCCGATTAGTCTGTTCGCAAGCCATGAGAGTAGATCCGCTCCCGCCAAAAGGATCTAATACAATGCAATTGCTCATGCTACTGTTTTGAATCGGATAGGCACACAAGTTAACCGGCTTCATCGTTGGGTGAAGAGCATTCTTCGACGGTCTATCGAAGTTCCAAATAGTGCTCTGCTTTCGATCGGCATACCAGTTATGCTTTCCATCCTTTAACCAACCAAATAAAATCGGTTCATGTTTCCATTGGTATGGACTTCTGCCAAGAACCAGACTCTGCTTGGCCCAGATACAAACACCTGATAAGTAAAAGCCTGCATCCTTGAAGGCCTTTCTAAAGTTGTAGCCTTCCGTATCCGCATGGAACACATAGATGGATGCATTCTTTTCCATACTAGCCGCCATATTCTTATAGGCTTTGAGTAAGAAGTTATAAAACTCTTCATCTTTCAAGTTATCATTTTTGATGCTGCCAGCTTGAGATGAGTAATTAACATTATAAGGCGGGTCCGTTACGACAAGATTTGCTTTCTGACCATTCATAAGAACTTGATAAACCTCTGGATCAGTACTGTCTCCACAAATTAATCGATGCCTACCAAGTAACCACACGTCACCTTTTTGGGTAATAGCTGGTTCAGCTAATTCCTTCTCGACATCAAAATCGTCTTCCGTAATATCTTTATCATGTACCTCATTAAAAAGCTGATCGATTTCTGGTGGGTCAAAACCAGTAAACGAAACGTCATAGTCCAAAGACTGCAAATCCTGAATAAGGTCAGCTAATAGTTCTTTGTTCCATTCACCGCTGATTTTATTTAGGGCAATGTTAAGAGCTTTTTCTTTTGTTTTATCAATATCAATAACGACACAGTCTATTTCCGTAAAACCTAATGTCTTTAAAACTGTGATTCTTTGATGCCCACCAATCACCGTCATATCTTGGTTAACAATGACAGGTTCTACATAACCAAATTGTTCAATACTCTTTTTAATCTTTTCAAATTCACTGTCCCCCGGTTTCAATTTCTTCCTAGGGTTATAGCTCGCAGGAATTAAATGATCAATGGGTAGCTTTTTAAATTCCATCTTCTTCACTCCAAAATCTTGATTTGATATAGCAATCATGGCTACAGAACTTCCGCTTCTTGTTCCCGTAGCAACTGAACGTTTTCTTGCATTGTGGACACGTATAGTTATAAATGGCTGTCTCTCTTTTCTTTCTCGCTTGAGGATTTTCATTCCACCATTTTCGGCGGCATTCATCAGAGCAAAACTTCCGTATCCTACCTCGCCCCTTTTGTTTAAGGAGTTTACCGCAGGAGGAGCAGAGGACATGGTTCTTCATTTGTTCCTTAACATTTAATGCAACAACTTTTGCATCCCCATCTAGACCATTTTGTTTACAAAAGATACGTACAGTATCACGAGATTTTCCCAATACCGCAGCGATTGCTTTATACCCAACTCCTTTAAGCCGCAAGTTATAGATTTGTTGCCTTTCGGCTTCGGTCATTACCCCTACTCCTTTCTGCGTAAACAGTATTTAAAAGGGCAATAAAAAAACGCATTAATAGCTATTAAGCAAGCTAAAATATGCGTTTCATTCATATTTTTAGTTTTTTAATTAAGACTGTTAGAATTCAGTTCTGACAAGGGATGAACACTACTTTTATCATTTCCTCAATCGAACCTTTTCGCAAAATCTAAAGATGCCTAAACCCTTCCCACCATTGAGGTGAAGCTCATATTTAGTCCTTCAAGAGTAACCCCCCTTGTTTAATTCTGCGAAAATTCACGCGAAGGGGGCGCGCGGTCGCCATAAAATTAGTTGTAGAGATTTGACCTCCCCTAGGGGGTCCATTAAAACGTATAAACTGGATATTGATCTTCTACTCTTGTCTTTCGATCGTGACATCTTTTACACAAAGGTTGCCAGTTGTTTTCATTCCAGAACAGACTCTGGTCTCCTCGATGTGGTTTGATGTGGTCGACAACCGTTGCTTGAGTCAGCTTTCCTTTCTGCTCACAGCGTTTGCAAAGAGGGTGAGCGTTTAAGAATCGTTTGCTTGCTTTCCTCCAACGGTTATCATAACCACGGTCGCTTGCATTGGCTCTATCATCTACATGAAGCTTCGCATGAAACTCACAGTACTTATCATCAGTCAACAAAGGACAGCCGTTGTGTTTGCACGGCTTCTTTGGTTTCTTTGGCATTGTTCTCAACTCCGTACTCCAATTAAAAAAGCCCCGAAGGTTAAGTCCTTCAAGGGCTCGTAACTATGCTACTTCTACAGCTTATACTCTATCACATTTGTAGGATGGCTTTTAATGGCGTGTTTGTAAAAGTAAAAGAAAAACCCTGAAAGGAACTGGACCTTCAAGGGTGTTGTGGGTACTCCAGCATTCATAAACATTCCACCGTGCTGCTTTCCAATCGTTCGTTGGCTTCCTTCAATGCCTTTCGATGTAACCGATAAGTCCAACGTAAATCATAACCCATAACAGCGGCGACCTCCTCCCAAGTGCTGCCCCCAAGATAACGGAGCTCTAGGAGCAACCGGTGAGAAGGGCTTTCGATTTCGGCAATGAAGTTGGATAAATCTCGCTTTAAGTCTATCAACTGATCAATGTCAGCATTAATCTCTTCTTCAAGGCTCATTAACTTCACAAGAGCATTTTCCATCGGCGAGCGCTGTTTGGTTCCTTGAACTTTATCGGTTTGCATCGCCGATGTTGTTTTTACTGCTAAGTCTCTTAACAAGGCCATCTGTTCCAGTTTACTGTTGATTCGTTGGTCCAGCTTAAAAGCCTGGGATAAATATTCTTTAGCGTTCACCGTTGATTCCTCCTGTATTTCCACAAGGCAAACCCTCTTTGTATTTATTTATTTCCGCCTTCACCGCTTCAATCAAGGCCGCTTGCCTCACGTCTTTATCTTTCAGCGCTTTCATCACACGTTCATCTATTGTACCTTTTGCTATCAGATGGTGGATGACCACTGTATCCTTTTGCCCCTGTCGCCAGAGCCGAGCATTGGTTTGCTGATAAAGTTCCAAGCTCCATGTCAATCCGAACCAAACAAGAATAGAGCCTCCAGCTTGCAGATTAAGTCCATGCCCCGCAGATGCTGGATGAATGACGGCAACAGGAATTTCTCCTTTGTTCCATCTCCTTATGGAATCAGCATTGGATAAAACTTCAACCTCAAAGCGTTTTTGTATCCGAATCAAATCATGCTTAAACCAGTATGCGATCAAGACAGGTTTTCCATAAGCTCCTTCGACTACATCCTCTAACGCATCCAGCTTATGATCGTGTATGTAAATCACCGCACCTTGATCATCATAGACTGCACCATTGGCCATTTGAAGGAGCTTTCCAGATAATGCAGCCGCATTGGCTGCAGTAATTTCCTCACCTTTAACCGTTGTTATCAGATCCCATTTCAAACTGTCGAGAGTTTCCATTTCCTTTTCAGAAAGCCTGACTGAAACTTCGTTTATGACTAGCTCCGGCAGTTTAAGATAATCGGATCCTTTCATGCTGATAGTGATATCCGAAATCTTTCGGTAGATAGCTTCTTCTGCTCCCGGCTTTGGTTTGTAAGAGTATATAACTTGCTGATTGCGCTTATCCGGCACAAAATAATCTTCCCTGTATCTACCAATAAACCGCCCCAGTCTTTGCCCCATGTCCAAAAGTCGATATTCTGCCCATAAATCCATCAAACTATTAGATGATGGTGTCCCTGTAAGCCCAACAAACCTTTTAACCAAAGGTCTAACTTTCATTAGGCTTTTAAACCTTTTTGCTTGGTGGGATTTAAACGATGACAGTTCATCTACCACTACCATATCAAAATCAAAGGGAATGCCGCTTCTAGAAATGAGCCATTCTACGTTTTCTCGATTGATAATATACACCTGTGCTCTTTTCATAAGTGCTGCTTTTCTCTGAACCTCAGAACCAACTGCTACGGTATATTTAAGCCCCTTAAGATGATCCCACTTTTCAATCTCCGCAGGCCATGTATCTCTAGCTACTCGAAGGGGTGCAATAACCAGAACTTTGCGAATAAGAAAGCTATCCAATGTCAAATCAAAAATCGAGGTTAAAGTAATAACACTTTTACCAAGACCCATTTCTAAAAACACTGCCGCTATGGGATGCTCTAGTATGAAGTTTGTTGCATAGGTCTGATATTTATGAGGATCGTATTTCATTGAGTATCCCTCCAATCTGCTTAACATCATCAATGACATAACAGGAAAAGCCTAACTTCCGTAATTGCTTTATTCTTCTAATCTGTAACAGGCGAGGTTTCTTTCCGGGAGCCTTTAATTCCACAAATGCTATCTTCCCAAGTGGTAAAAGCACTAGGCGGTCTGGCATCCCATCTAAACCTAGACTAACAAACTTCGCAGCAATGCCTCCCATCTTTTTTACCTCAACCACCAGTTTCTTTTCTATATATTTTTCAAGCATAAATACCTCCCATATAAAAAGGCTCGGAACAAGAAAACAACTTTGACCCAATTTTCCTATACGCGCGTGTATACGTGTATGCACAGGCTACTATTACTTCTTTTTACTATTTATAAATAAATAGGATACTTCTTGTTCCACTTGTTCCGAACCGTTGATTTTCCTTATCATTACTAACTTTAGGGAAAGAACCAGTATGGGAACAATGTAAGGTACAACTTAGCGTTGTTCCTCGACTCGGGAATAAGCTCGTTGCTTTCCGTAGACAGGAAACGTCACAACACCATTCTTGTTCCCAGTGTACTTGTTCCACTCACTGATCTTTCTCATAATGGCACCGATGGCATAGGAATCTGAAGGCTTTAGCATGGATGCCTCTTTACCGAAACACTCACACCAAATTTCCATATTGCAGACAAGGGTTCTGTGTACTGTTCCAACCCGGGTGCCGCCGCCAAATTCGCTACCGCCAAGGAAATTTCTACGCTCGTACAAAGACATCGTGTCCCAATCATCCGGCAAGAGCGTATCCAAGTAAGTACGAACTAGTCCTTCTCGTTCATCTGTTTCCATGGCATCTGCCTGTTCACTAGTTGCCATGGATACATCATCACCTTCAAGGTAGAGTTTTTCTCCTTTCTCATAAAGAACTAGTGCCTCTGCCCAAATCTGCTGTACTTCCTCTTTAGTCATCTGCCAAGCTTTCTTTTTACTGTTGCCGCTAATGCGGACTGGCCAGAATCTACGGTTACCCGTAATATCCCGAAGAAATCCGCTTTCGGCATTGGTAGAACCTACAATCACGCATTGACGGGGATGGCTTTCCACGTTGACTCCATAACTGGCACGGTATTTATCATCCGCCCTCGAAATAAAGGACTTCACAATCTCCACATCCGTCTTACGCATTCCAGCAAGCTCACCCAGTTCTAACAACCAATATCCCTGAAGTTTTTCAGCACCTGATTTATCTTTCATGTCCGTAATGGTCAAACTATCTGAAAACCAATCCCCTGCAAGCCTCGCAAAGAAGGTTGACTTACCGATACCTTGAGGACCGTTTAAGATTAGAACACTATCAAACTTTGTACCTGGTCTATAAATGCGGGCTACCGCTGCAACCATCGTTTTGCGAATAATTGCCTTTGTGTAGGAATTATCTGTTGCACCGAAATAATCAATTAGTAGATTATCTACTCGACTAATTCCATCCCATTTTGGCAGGGAGTCCAGATACTCCTTAACAGGATGGTAGGCTCGTTCAGCCGCTACCGCTAACACAGCATCCTTGGTCTTGGTAGGTGAATAGACCCCGTATTTGCTGCTTAAATACACTTTAAGAAGTGCATTATCTGAATCATTCCAACCCACCTTGATCTGTTCCCAAGGCAGGCCACCTTTGGCATCAATACCATCACGGTGGCAATTAAAAGCTATATGCTGTAATTCCTTATCATGCCGAATAATCAAGACGATGTTGTCTAAAGTGTCTTTTATTCGGCCTTGCTTATCCAATTCCAAAGCTGTCTGCCAATCCTCATCACTAAACTCCTCTTCAGCCTGTGCCTGTCTTTCCTTAGAAAACTCAGCTTTTACTCTTTCATCTTTTATAGCAAACTCGCACATTGCCACAAAAGATGGCATCTTACCAGGAGCTGTGGTGGTAGAAGCTTTATCATCTAAAGAACCGAATTTATGAATACGAACGAGATCAAAAGCATTGAGGAGCAGGCCGCTTGCTGGGTCGGTGGCATGGTGGCTGTAAGCGAATTTATCATCATAAATTATTACACCCGCACTACTGTCAGCTGGAATATAGTCATAGCGCCCTTCCATAGCAGATGCTTCATAAACTGTACCTAAGAATTTCTCTATTGCTTCACGAACGGAATAGGCGCGACAGAAAGTTCCTACCACACCTTCCTTTAAAAGAGGATCTGCTTGTTCTTTAAGACTGCGATTAATAACTTCAGACTGCCTGCTTGATACGGGCCAAGTTGTTGTATCTCGCCAGTTTTCATATTTTGAAAGATAAATATCTGGGTCAAGTAATGCTCCATCCTGCTCTTCGTAGACAAATTGACCGTTAGAGGAAGTGGATGGCCAATACATAAGGCGATGGGCTTCATATGTCGTATCATCGAAAAGGTCAATACCGATTTCTTTTGCCACCATACGTCCAACAGCTGCATATTCTTCTTCGCTGATCTCACGAGCAAGGGGAACAATAAGCCTGAGTCTTGGATTTTCCGGTGTGTGCTTATGGGTGGAGTAAACGCAACATTTGAAATCAAAAAGCATACTGATTTGCTCCCAAATATCTGGTCTACCGTAATCCATATCAAGGGTGAGCAAAGAACGACACAGAACATTGCCCTTCTTTCGCCTTCCTTCTTTTAAATGTCCTCCGACAAAGCCGCCTACATCCTTGATATCATCTTGTTGACCTCTTTTTAACTTCCGATATTCTTCTACTGTTTCCGTGGTGCGTTGCGTCGTCTTTACACGGGAGCAAAAATCCTCCCAGGAGATATCTTTGTTTTTCCATTTTCTATCCATCCGGCTATTGCCCA
>Ga0180217_1000806_pt1 | contig 41667 bp, 37 predicted proteins | sample eDN3rd37CBELigOP_FD_128521 | JGI IMG/M metagenome (GOLD analysis project Ga0180217, IMG submission 128521) | Enriched Organic Plus compost microbial communities from Emeryville, California, USA - eDNA 3rd pass 37_C BE-Lig OP (version 2) (version 2) ...
CGCCTTCGCGCCGATGATAGTGGATGGACATCCGTGAAAGTAGGTCATCGTCAGGCTCCTTACCCAAACCCCACCAGTTACCTCTGGTGGGGTTTTTTATTGCTCATCCGATTATTGCTTTAACGGGCATCTGTTTTCAGAATAGCGTGACAGATCTCTGTCATGACAATTCAAAGGCAATGTTCTATCATCGTGACCCTTGATAGCGATCGAAGATGCTTTCTGATAAAGAAGCTTGCTTTGTCTCTTGTTCGTGATTAAATAGCAGCAAGTTTCCAACGGATGGCAGTATGGAGAGATAAATGAGCGAAATGCAATCACAGTCCCCTGAGCCTGGTGTTTCCCTGAGAAATATCACGATCGTTGCCTATGTTTTATTTGGCTTGGGATTTTTGACTTCAGGATTGTTTGCCTTTGCACCCATTGCAGCAATAATGATCATCTACATAAAGAGACCAGATGCTGCTGGTACATACTATGCCTCCCACTTTGACTGGCTGATATCAACCTTTCTGTGGGGGTTGTTGTGGATGTTCCTGAGCTATCTTCTTGTGTTTGTGCTGATCGGTTGGCTCGGATTAGTGGCAACCATCTTGTGGGTGTTGTACCGATTGATCAGGGGCGTTCTTGCACTTCTGGATGGCAAGGCACCAACGGCAACTGATTGAAGAGATTTTTATAGACTCGAAAACAACAAAGGCTCGCCCGTCGGCGAGCCTTTGTTGTAATCACGATCAGGACAGGTGACTGTTAACAATTTTGGTCAACTCGAACATGGAGACCTGATCTTTGCCAAACAGAGGCTTGAGTTTGGCATCAGCATTGATGTTGCGGCGGTTGGCAGGATCCTGAAGATTGTGCTTTTTGATGTATTCCCAGATCTTTTTGGTAACTTCAGTGCGTGGCACTGGCTCAGAACCAATCACGGCTGCGAGGGTAGCACTGGGTGTCAGAGGTTTCATGAAAGCAGCGTTAGGCTTGCGAGCCGTTTTGGTGGCTGTGGCCATTAAGAATCTCCTTATTGTTCCAATTGAATTTGTATCAAAACAGTAAACGTGGACTGCCTGGGTGCGGTTCTGAAGATCGTCCAGAAAACCCAAAATTCAGTGCTGCAGGTTCGTGCGGCAAGTAAACTATCAACAGCACACGTTTTTCCATAGGGCTTACATGCTAGCACGCACAGCACTTCAATCGATCAAACTATTTCACGAAGAAATGATTGCCATCAGGCGAGACATACATGCAAATCCTGAATTGGGATTTCAGGAGTTTCGCACAGCGGGCCTGGTTGCTGGTGCATTACAAGCACTAGACATAGAAGTATACCGAGGGATTGGGCAAACAGGAGTGGTAGGCGTTATTCATGGGCAGAAGGTCGATAGCGGCAGGATGATCGGCCTGCGTGCCGATATGGATGCCCTGCCTATGCAGGAAACGGGGGAGGCGCCATACAAATCTACTGTTTCTGGTGTCATGCATGGTTGTGGACATGATGGTCATACGACAATCTTGCTGGCAGCTGCGAAATATTTGGCTAAAACAAGACATTTCAACGGAACTGTGGCTCTCATTTTTCAGCCTGCTGAGGAAGGGCTCGGTGGAGCAAAAGCAATGGTCGATGATGGGTTGTTTGACAGGTTCCCATGTGAGTCTGTTTATGCCCTGCATAATTGGCCAGCTCTTGAACCTGGCGTGATTGGCATCAATCCTGGACCTATGATGGCTGCTGCTGACAAATTCAAGATTGTGATCAATGGAAAGGGTGGCCATGGAGCGCATCCTTATCAGACCATTGATCCCGTTCTGGTTGCAGCACATGTGGTCACTGCGATGCAAAGCATTGTTAGCAGGAATGTCCATCCAATGGAGTCGGCGGTTGTTTCAGTGGGATCCATTCAGGCCGGACAACTTAACGCATCGAATGTGATCCCTGAGACAGCAACTATTGTTGGAACCGTCAGAACCTTTAACGATGGCATTCAACAACTGATTGAGTCGCGCTTGAAGCAGTTGGTTGACAACATATGTCAGGGGTTTGGAGCGACAGCTGATCTTCATTACGACAGACTTTTCCCAGCGACGATTAACAATGCTGAGCATGCAGAAGTTGTCATCTCTGCAGCAGCAAAAGTTGTCGGAGCAAACAATGTCGTAACCAACCTGCCCCCTTCAATGGGATCAGAGGATTTTTCATTCATGCTTCAGAAGAAACCTGGCGCTTATTTCAGGTTAGGTCAGGGTGGGGCTGGTACATCATGCCAGTTGCACAACCCAGGCTATGACTTTAATGATGAAGTGATTCCTGTCGGCGCTGCGGTTTTTGCGCAGATCGTTGAAAACGTCTTGCCACTTTGATTCTCAGGTTCCTGAAAGTGTGTGTGCGTTTGATCTTCGGTGTTTGAAGCAGGTTTTCCTTGAACAGGGAAAGATGTGATTGTTACCAGACTATAAAGAGTAATCTTGAATGAAAAATCAACTTGAATCATTGACAATCGTCCGACCGGATGACTGGCACCTGCACCTTCGTGATGGGCAGGCATTACAAGCTGTTGTTGCTGCCAGTGCGAGAAGTTTTTCCAGGGCGATGGTGATGCCTAACTTGCGACCACCGGTTACGACTGTCGATCAAGCTGTGGCCTACCGTGAGCGGATACTGCAGGCATTGATGCAAACCACCCAAGAGCATGAGGTGCTTGCACGGGCCTTCAATCCTCTGATGGCTCTCTATCTGACTGACAACACATCGGCCGCTGATGTACATGCAGCAGCAGCTTGTGAGTTTGTTCATGCATTCAAGTTGTACCCCGCAGGCGCAACGACAAACTCTGACAGTGGTGTCACTGATCTTCTGGGCAAATGTGCTGATGCCCTTGAGGCTTTGGAAAAGCATGGCATGCCACTATTGGTGCACGGTGAAGTGACTGATCCAACAGTCGACGTATTCGATCGTGAAGCTGTTTTTATAGATAGGGTATTGGTTCCCCTCAGGAAACGCTATCCAGCTTTGAGAGTTGTTTTTGAACACATCACAACCAAGGATGGTGCCGAATACGTGCGGGATGCGGAGGGTCCGATTGCAGCAACCATTACACCCCAGCATCTGCTATATAACCGAAATGCGATTTTTCAAGGAGGAGTGCGTCCGCATTGGTACTGTTTGCCGATCTTGAAACGTGAGACACATCGACTGGCGCTTGTGCAAGCAGCAACAAGCGATTCACCACGGTTTTTCATTGGTACAGATAGTGCCCCCCATGCACGACATCTTAAAGAGAATGCCTGTGGTTGTGCAGGTTGCTTTAACGCATTGCATGCGATGGAACTCTATGCCACAGCTTTTGAGGCTGAGGGCAAGCTAGATCGTCTGGAGGCATTCGCATCGCTGCGAGGACCTGCTTTTTATGGTCTACCCGTCAATGAAAGCAAATTGACGCTTGTGCGTAAACCATATCAGATTCCCGAGGAAGTTCCTTACGGTGGCGATGAAAAACTAGTTCCTTTGGCCGCAGGGACAACTCTTTCCTGGCGAACCCACCACGAAGTTGACACCGTTTGATCGCCGCGTTGATGTCCCGCTTGTAGCGTGCTCAGCAAGCGGGACGTGCTCCGTATCTGGTCAAGATGCGTTTTGACGTTCCTCAAGTGACTGCCATCTTGCATAGAGGTCATCGATTTGTTTCTGCAAGGTGTCAAGCTCACTTTGAAGCGCCTGAAGCTGATCATTGCCTCCCTGGTACAAGTCGGGGTTAGACAATTGGGCAGCCAAGTTCGATTGCATGTTTTCGAGCTCAAGGATCTTTTCGGGGAGTGCCTCCAGTTCCTTGACCTCCCATGGCGCCAGGCGAGACGGTCTTCTAGGAGATGGCTTACTCCCTTCACTGTTTTCCGTGAGCGGCTTTGGCACTGGCTTGGCCGTAGAGGGTTTGCTGAGCGTGCTCTTTTCCGATCTTTGGCTGACCCAGTCGGAGTAGCCTCCAACGTATGTCTGCCAATGACCATTGCCTTCACTGACCAAAGTGTGGGTAACGACGTTGTCAAGAAAACTGCGGTCGTGGCTGACCAGAAGGATCGTGCCGGTATAGTCCTGAAGCAACGCCTCAAGTAGCTCAAGTGTCTCGATATCGAGATCGTTGGTTGGTTCGTCAAGAACCAGAACATTGGCTGGCCTGGCAAAAAGCCTTGCAAGCAGTAATCTTGCACGCTCTCCTCCTGAGAGAGACTTGACTGGTGAGTGTACACGTGCAGGCTCGAACAGGAAGTCACCCAGGTAGCTAATAACGTGCTTGCGTTCATTGCCTATTTCAACCCACTGGCTTCCTGGACTGATGGCGTCGGCCAGCGTGGCATTGTCATCCAGTTGGGAGCGCATTTGGTCAAAGTAGGCGATTTGAAGATTGGTTCCCAGCTTGACAGTTCCAGAGTCTGGTTTCAGGGTTCCAAGCAGGATCTGAAGCAGTGTGGTCTTACCGGCGCCGTTGGGGCCGACCAACCCGATCTTGTCACCGCGCATGATGGTCAAGGAGAAATCCTTGACGATGGTTTTGTCACCATAGGTCTTCGAAACTTTTTCGACTTCTGCAACGATTTTGCCCGAGCGGGTGCCTTGATCGATGGCCAGATTTACCTTGCCCTGCAGTTCACGCCGTTGCGCACGTTGCTTGCGAAGTTGCTCAAGTCGTCTGACACGGCCTTCGTTGCGAGTTCGTCTTGCTTCGATACCTTTTCTGATCCAGACCTCTTCTTGTGCTAGCAGTTTGTCGAAACGTGCATTTTCTAGAGACTGCGCGTGCAGCCATTGCTCTTTGCGCTCTTGCCATTGTGCAAAGTTCCCTGGAAAGCTAAGCAACTGGCCGCGATCGAGTTCAACGATCCTGGTGCTGACTTTGTCCAGAAATGCACGGTCGTGTGTAATCAGCACAACGCTACCGCGCCATGAAAGTAGCGTAGCTTCAAGCCATTCAATACCGTCAAGATCAAGGTGGTTGGTCGGTTCATCCAGCAACAGCAATTGGGGATCCTGGATAAGGGCGCCAGCTAATGCTACACGCTTGGTCATACCACCGGAAAGGCTGGTTATCTCAGTATCAGGTGAAATGCCGAGTCGCTGAGCCCAGTTGATTGCCAGAGATTCTTGTTCCCAGATCTCTTTACCATCACGGGCGCTTGCCGCCTGTGCCATGAGCGCGTCTTTGACAGTTTTGCCCGGCAAAAGCGGCTCTTGTTCCACTGTGGCGATGCGCAGGCCATCTGCCCGCACAACCTGACCATCGTCTGGAGCAGTGCGTGCTGCCAGAAGTTTGAGTAAGGAGGACTTGCCTGCGCCATTGCGTCCGATCAGACCGATTCGCTCTCCTTCATCAATGGACAGGTTTGCCTTTTGCAGCAAAGGATGATGTCCGTATGCAAGATCGACATTCTGGATCGTAATAAGAACAGCCATGGTCAAGAAGCCTGAAGATAAGAAATCGAAATAAACAACATTGTCGCACTTTCATGATGGATGACTGCATACGGCATTACAATGATCCAGCGGGGCAGGTCGGGCAGTCGCGATACCAACGGTGTCGAGGAAGGTCCGGACTCCATAGGGTGCGGTAGCGGCTAACAGCCGTCCGATGAGGCATCACGCAAGTGTTGTCAAGTCGAGGAATAGGGCCACAGAGACGAGTCTGATGCGAGGGTCTGCCGTTTGGCAGGCACCACCATGGCTATCTCCATGGTGCCAGGCGCAATGCCTGGTTAGCGTGTCAGGGTGAAACGCGGTAACCTCTACCGGGAGCAACACCAAATAGGCATGTGTTCGCCTGTTCGTCAGGCGTGAAGGGCGACCCGTCCGAGCATGCGGGTAGGTGGCAAGAGTGGCACAGCAATGTGTCACCTAGATGAATGATTGCCGGCAAATGATCTTTGCATACAGAATCCGGCCTACAGACCTGTTCCGCAACTTTTCTTCAAGCTTGAGTACCTCTTCTCTTGCTCACATTTCGGGTTTATACCCTGCCAATTAAAGTTTCACTTCCACAACCTCTTGCAATCCTCTGATTTCTAAGGGATTTTGTGTGCTGATTTTTTGGGAATAGTGCGCTAAGTCATTGTGAACATTGACAAAACCCACAACTTTCACTTGACCTGCAAAACAGATTTATCTTAGAGTGGTGAAAAGTGTCTTTTTGTGTGATTTTGTGGGGTAAAAAGTGTTCCAAGGCAGCAGTGCCCTCACGTTGGATAGCAAGGGACGGATCAACATTCCGGCCCGGCATCGTGACGCACTGTTGAAACAGGCCGAAGGCCGCCTGACGATCACAAGGCACCCTGATGGATGCTTGCTTGTCTATCCCAGGCCTGAGTGGGAAAAAAAGCGAGAACAAATTGCTGCATTTCCAATGCAGGCAAGGGCTTTGCAAAGGCTTTTGCTAGGCAATGCACAGGATGTCGAAATAGACAGTGCGGGAAGGGTTTTGGTCGCACCGGAGCTGCGTCAGGCTGCCAAGTTGACCCGCGAAGTCATGTTGCTTGGGATGGGGGGGCACTTTGAATTATGGGATGCTGCTGAACTGGCCAAGCGAGAAGCTGAGGACCTGGCAAGCGGCATGTCTGCGGCACTTGACCAATTTTCGTTTTGAGCCGTGACTGACTTCACTCACCAGACCGTGCTGCTGCACGAAACTGTCAATGCATTGGTGCCTGACGACCAGGTGCCTGGAAGTGGCATTTATGTCGATGCCACTTTTGGCAGGGGAGGACACAGCATGGAGTTGCTCAAGAGACTTGCTTCTGATGCCAGGCTGGTAGTGATTGACAAGGATCCCCAGGCGATAGCACATGCACAGCTGTTGTCCCAGTCAGATGCGCGTGTCACCTGGTTGCATGGGGGCTTTGGGGATTTGGATGCGTTGCTCGATTCAGCAGGGATTGGGCAAGTGCAAGGTTTGATGTTCGATCTTGGGGTTTCTTCACCTCAGCTCGATCAGGCTGAACGGGGATTTTCCTTCATGCGGGATGGTCCTTTGGATATGCGCATGGATACGACGAGCGGCATGACAGCTGCGCAATGGATAGCCCATGCAAGCATGGAAGAGATGCGGGAGGTTTTTAAAGAATATGGCGAAGAACGGTTTGCTCTTCAGGTTGCAAAAGCGATTGTTGCGCGCCGCGCAGAAAGGCCCATCGAGCGCACGCTTGAGCTTGCCAGTATCGTCGCTGGCGCAGTCAGGACACGTGAAAAGGGGCAGCATCCGGCGACAAGGACGTTTCAAGCTATACGGATTTACCTCAATCGGGAACTCGAAGAGCTTGGCAGCGCCCTCGAGGCAGCTTTAAGTCGTCTGGCATGCGGGGGGACGCTTGCGGTGATCAGCTTTCATTCACTGGAAGATCGAAAGGTCAAGCAGTTCATGCAGCGTGCGGCTCGGCCGCACGAGGCCTTTGCGCGTCTTCCAATCCGCGAAAGCGACTTGCCGCAGCCACTGCTGAGCAACTTGAAAAGGATATTGCCCAGCAAACAGGAGGTTGAGCAAAACCCGAGGGCGCGGTCTGCAGTGTTGCGGATCGCGCAGCGCACATCTGCGCCTTTTGATGGGCACTTGATGTCTGCAGGCAAGGGCGTCGTTCATAGAAGGCGGAGCAGATAATGGGACGTGCGGTTTTCGTGATGTCTTTGTTGCTGATGCTTTCGGCGATATCGCTGGTGACAGCCCGGTATCAGTCTCGCCATCTCTACAACTTGAATGAGCAGTTGCATGCACAGGCAGTGGATTTGAATGTGGAGTGGCGTCATCTGCAACTGGAGCGCGCAGAACTTGCCCGTAATGCACGGGTGGATGAGATTGCGCGCAATACGCTGAAGATGGTGCCGATCCAGCCGTCGCGAACCTTGTACATACCGTTGCCAGCAGAGTCTGGCAACGAATCTGGAAAAGAAGGGGTGCGGCCGTGAAAAACGTACCTTTCTTTGAGAACCCAATCACCAGGGTTCAGTTTCCGCTCTGGAGGGGACGTCTGATCCTGATCATGATGCTGGTTGGCGTATGTATCCTCTTGGGCAGAGCAGTCTACCTTCAGGGAATCAACCGGGAGTTTTTGCAGGAACAGGGGGGTAAGCGTTACGAGAGGACGCTGACACTGCCAGCAAACCGCGGGAAAATCTACGACCGAAACGATGTTGTCGTAGCAGCCAGCGTTCCAGCGAAAGGGGTCTGGGTAAATCCCGAACAGGCTAAGGCAGCGTCGCCGGAACAGATCAAGGCTTTGGCTGAACTTCTGGAGATCGAGCCCGCAGTTTTGAAGAAACGACTCACTGAGGAAGGAAGGACTTTTGTGTACCTGCGTAGGCAGGTTCCTTTGGACAAGGCTCGCGAAGTCGCCATGCTTAAAGTCCCCGGTGTCTACCAGATCTCAGAAATGAGAAGAATCTATCCTGAAGGCGAATTGCTGGCGCATGTCATTGGCTTCACAGACCTCGACGGCAATGGCCAGGAAGGCGTGGAACTGTCTTTTGATTCAGTGCTGTCAGGAACACCAGGAAGCCGTCAGGTCCTGAGGGATAGGCTTGGTCGCATCGTTGAAGATATCCGTGATGTACATAAACCGACAGATGGCAGTGACCTGAGGTTGTCGATCGATACCCGAGTCCAGTTCTTGGTTTACCAAGCTCTGGAGCATGCTGTCCGTCAGAACAAAGCTAAGAGTGCATCGGCTGTTGTCGTGGATGCTCGTTCGGGTGAGATTCTGGCATTGGCCAACTACCCGTCATTTGATCCCAATGACAGATCCGAATTGCATGGGGACAAGATTCGTAACCGGATATTGACTGATACTTTTGAGCCTGGGTCGATTCTCAAGCCATTTACCATGGCTTTGGCTTTGGAAATGGGGCGCATAAACCTGCAAACTCGCATCAATACAGAAAATGGCGAGTACCAATACCAAGGTCATCGCATCCGTGATGTGAGTCGCAGTTCGGCATTGGACCCTGTGGGAATCCTGACCAAGTCAAGCAACATTGGTATGGTCAAGATCTCTGAGAAGCTGACGGCTCAGGAGATGTGGAGCCAATTTACGGAGCTGGGCTTTGGTCAGTCACCATCGATCGGATTGCCGGGAGCGGCACCGGGGCGGCTTAGAGCATGGGAGCGCTGGAGACCGATTGAAAAGGCAACAATGGCTTATGGCTATGGGATCTCTGCATCTCTGTTGCAGATTGCCAGGGCTTACACGGCGTTTGCGCGCAATGGAGATATGGTCAACCTGACGCTAATAAAGCGTGAGGGCTCTCCTGCAACAGTGCCCGTATTCCCTGCGGAATTGTCACGTCAGATGCGAACAATGCTTGAGTCAGCGGCGGGACCTGATGGTGCGAAACTCGCCAGCGTGCAGGGCTATCGTGTCGCTGGCAAGAGCGGAACTGCGCGTAAGATCGTCAATGGAGGGTATAGCCAGTCGCAGTATCGTAGCTCCTTCGTAGGCTTTGCGCCGGCTTCTGATCCGAGGATTGTGGTTGCCGTGACGGTCGATGAGCCTAATGCAGGACACTATTATGGTGGACGGGTCGCTGCTCCTGTTTTTGCAGAAATTACAGGCAGAACTTTGCGCATGCTTGGCGTCAAGCCAGATGCGCCATTTGAGTCGGAAGTGCTGGCAAGCAATGCTGTGGAGGTGTTGCGATGAGCAAATCCACATACACGCCAGCAACTGTCTTTGACCTCTTGAGAGACCTTCGGTCTGTCGTGAAAACCGGATCTAGTCTGGTGCTGGATTCAAGACAGGTCAATCCTGGTGATGTTTTCCTGGCATGTCCGGGTTTGAGTTCGGACGGCAGGGACTATATCGCGCATGCTGTTGAGAATGGGGCAATTGCGGTCGTGTATGAGGACGGCTTGACCATGGATCAGGCTCGTGCTCTTGGCACTGCCCACGGATTTCCAGTGGCAGGATTGCGCCAGATGCTCGGTGACTTGGCGCACCAGTGGTGGCAAAAACCGTCCGAGCGACTCAAAGTCATCGCTGTTACCGGAACCAATGGAAAGACAACTGTCTCAAGACTGTTGGCTTCGGCACTGGGTATGCTCGGTAAGCCGTGTGCCGTCATGGGAACACTTGGAGTATTTGGTCCGGATGGAAAGCTGTTTGAACAGACAGGACTTACAACGCCAGATGTTGTCACTGTTCATAGGCTGATTGACCGGCTGAGCGTCAGTGGTGCCCAGTATTTCATCATGGAAGCATCTTCAATCGGCTTGGAGCAGGGCCGGTTGGATGGCGTCAACTTGCATGCTGCTGTGTTCACCAACCTGACCCAGGATCATCTTGACTATCACAAGGATATGCAAGCTTATGGTAGTGCCAAGTCCAGGCTTTTTGAAGCGCGAGGGCTGGTTCATGCGATCTTGAACCTTGATGATCCTGCTCATGAGATGATGCGTAGCGCCACTTCTGCCCCAGTGGTGACTTTTGGTATTCAACAGCCAGAAGCGGATTGGAGGGCAACAGATGTTGAGACAGGTGTGCAGGGATCGCAATTTGTTTTGCATCACGGCTCGTCTTCCTCCAATGTGCAGTCCTGCCTCGTGGGCGTTCATAACGTAAGCAACTTGCTTGCTGTGGCGGCTACCCTGTCTTGCCTGGGAAGGTCATTTGAAGAGATTGTTGAGGTCTTGCAAAAGCTTCAAGCCATTCAGGGAAGGCTGGAGCCAGTCGAGCCTTCCGTGGCAGGTTTGAATAATTTGCCACGGATATTTGTCGACTACGCCCATACTCCAGACGCATTGCAAAAACTCCTTACAGCAGTTCGAGACCTCGTTTCGGCCAGAAATGCAAGGCTTTGGTGTGTCATTGGTTGTGGCGGTGACAGAGATCGCAGCAAACGCCAGGTCATGGGTCAGATCGTTTCAGAGTTGTCTGACCGGTTCGTAGTGACTAGTGACAACCCCAGAAGCGAGGATCCTCAGGCCATTATCGATGAGGTCTGGTCTGGAGTTGTTCGTCCGGAGAACGGATGGTGTGAGATAGACCGTGAGGTTGCAATTCTGTCTGCGATATGGAGTGCCGGACCTGACGACGTGGTCGTGATTGCAGGGAAAGGACACGAAACGTACCAGATAGTTGCAGGCAAGAAACGTTTCCTTGATGACAGGCAATGGGCAAGACTGGGGATGCTGTTTTATGCAGAACCTTCTTGGGATAGGGTTCCGTCCGTAGTAACGGATTCCAGGAAAGTCGATCCTGGGTCGTTTTTCGTAGCGATCAAGGGTGAGCGGTTTGATGCGCATTCGTTTCTGGATCAGGTTGCCAAGAACGGTGCCGTTGCTGCCATGGTGAGCACGGTCGATCCAGCCTTGAGCCTGCCACAGATTCATGTCGATGATACCCGGCGTGCATTGCAGTTTTTTGCCAAGGCTTGGCGCAAGCGATTTGATCTGCCTGTTATCGCTGTCACTGGCAGCAATGGCAAGACAACGACCAAGGAAATGATTGCTGCAATTCTGAGGCAAGGGTTTTCTGAAAAGCATGCTTTTTCAACCCAAGGCAATTTGAACAACGACCTGGGCGTGCCGATGACGGTGCTGGGTCTGAGGCCATGGCATAAAGCTGCTGTCATTGAGTTGGGCATGAACCATCCCGGAGAGATTGCCCTTTTGTCCGACATTGCAAGGCCAACTGTGGGTCTGGTGCTTAACGCACAGCGGGAGCACCAGGAGTTCATGCAGTCAGTGGATGCTGTTGCACAAGAAAATGGCCAGGTGCTCCGTTCTTTGCCGCGATCAGGAACTGCCGTATTCAAGTTACAGAAACCATACGACATGCTGTGGAGTGACTGGTCATCGCACGTGGCCAGGCAGATTACCTTTGGGCAGGCAGTCAATGGTGAACAGAGACCTGATGTCTACGCAAGCCAGGTGCAGCTGGAGTCCTTGCAGTCCAGGATGACAGTTGCAACACCTGCAGGGGAGTTCAGCCTGCTGTTGCCGATGCCAGGCCTGCATAACGTTGACAACGCGCTGGCTAGTATTGCGTGTGCGCTCGCCATTGGTGTGGATCAGTCTGCAATAGTGATGGCATTGGAGCAGTTCCAGGCTGTCAAGGGGCGGATGCAAAGGCATGTCTTGTCTCAGGGGGCGGTACTGATCGATGACACGTACAATGCGAACCCCGACTCCGTGCGTGCTGCAATCGATGTGCTTAAGACCCTGGATGCACCCAGGGTGCTTGTGTTGGGTGATATGGGTGAAGTAGGGGATAACGGTACCCAGATGCATGCTGAGGTGGGTTGGTATGCCAAAGAATGTGGAATTGAGTACCTGTTCGCAATGGGCGAGGCAAGCGCTAGGGCTGTAGAGGCATTTGGGCTGGGTGCAAAACTTTTTGATGCTGTCCCGGCATTGGTTCATGATCTGTTTGTGATCAAACCTGCCAGTGTACTTGTCAAAGGTTCACGCTTCATGGCCATGGAACGGGTTGTGTCTGGTGTGCTGAGCAGCGACCAGCAGGAAAGCAATAGCAAAGGAGTACAGAGCCATGTTGGTTGAACTTTTCAGATGGCTCGCAGACAACCACTTCCGTGGTTTTGCAGTTTTTGAATACATCACATTGCGGGCAGTGCTTGCATGCGCAACCGCTTTGCTGATTGGTTTGGTTGCAGGTCCATCTGTGATTCGAAAGCTTGTCGAACTCAAGATCGGACAGGCAGTTCGCCAATATGGTCCGCAATCACACCTTATCAAGTCCGGCACACCAACGATGGGTGGGGCATTGATTCTGATCAGCATTGGCATTAGCACTTTGTTGTGGGCGGATTTGACAAACAGATTTGTATGGGTAGTTCTGATCGTCACACTTGGTTTTGGATGGATTGGTTGGCTTGATGACTATAAGAAGGTGGTTCACCGAGATCCGGAGGGGATGAAGGCCAGAACCAAGTTTTTTTGGCAGGCCCTGATAGGACTGGCCGCATCTGTCTACTTGGCTTTTGCCATTTCAGCGCCCGCAAACGCAGACCTCTGGCCTTTGTTTCGTGACTGGATTGCCAGCGGCATGACTTTGCCGTTGCCTAACCGGGCTGATTTGATTGTTCCATTCTTCAAGTCAGTCAGCTATCCATTGGGTGTTTTCGGTTTTGTCGCACTGTCTTGGTTTGTGATTGTTGGGACCAGCAACGCAGTCAACCTGACAGATGGACTGGATGGCCTGGCGATCATGCCAACAGTTATGGTCGGGGCTGCTCTGGGTGTCTTTGCTTATGTGGTTGGGCGTGTCGACTATTCCAAGTACTTGCTGTTTCCATACATCCCTGGGGCTGCAGAATTGATGGTGCTTTGCGCCGCGCTGGCCGGAGCCGGATTGGCATTCCTCTGGTTTAACGCTTACCCAGCCCAAGTCTTCATGGGCGACGTTGGTGCACTGGCCCTGGGAGGAATGCTTGGGACGATTGCTGTCATTGTCCGGCAAGAAATAGTCCTTTTCATCATGGGTGGTGTGTTTGTTGCGGAAACGCTCTCGGTGATGGTGCAAGTGGCCTATTTCAAATACACCAAGAAAAAGTACGGGCAGGGTCGGCGGTTTTTGCGTATGGCCCCGCTACACCATCATTTTGAGGTAGGCGGCTGGAAAGAGACTCAAGTAGTTGTTCGGTTTTGGATCATCAGCATGATGCTGGTGCTTATTGGTTTGTCTTCGTTAAAGATCAGATGATTCACCCGGCATCGACATCTCTCGCGAACAAGAAAGTCCTGGTCTTGGGGCTGGGACAGACAGGTGCTGCCAGTGCCCGCTGGCTGGCACGGTCTGGTGCTGTCGTGCGGTTGCTAGATACTCGGGAGCTGCCTCCAGGTGCTGTTGAGTTATGTCAACAACTGGGGCATTCGATTGACCTGAAACATTTTGGCGAGCATGAGCCTGATGGCAGGTTGTTTGATGGATTGGATCTGGTGATTGTCAGCCCTGGACTGGTGCCAGGAATTGATCCTGTGGCGGGATGGCTTGAGCGTTCCAGGACTGCAGGTGCCAGTGTGATTGGTGAGATTGAGCTTTTTGCTCTCGCCATCAAGGAGTTGAAAGAGCAGTCCGGTTACTCGCCCAGGATTTTGGGGGTTACTGGAACCAATGGCAAAACAACTGTGACAGCACTGACCAGGCTGATGTGTGATGTGGCTGGCATGAAGGCTAAGGCTGCAGGCAACATTAGCCCAGCTGCGCTTGATGCGTTGATGGAGGCCATTGACAACGCTGCACTGCCAGATGTGTGGGTGCTGGAGTTGTCGAGCTTCCAGTTGATGACGACGTACAGCCTGGATCTGGAGGCAGCAGTCGTCTTGAATGTGACGCAGGATCACCTTGATTGGCATGGTGACATGCAGTCCTATTGCCAGGCCAAGGCACGGATTCTCGAAATGGCAAAGATCAAGGTAGTCAACCGCGACGATCCGCTTGTGTTGATGATGGTTGAAGGCCTTGACCGTCAGGATGTCAGAAGTTTTGGCGCGAGTGTTCCTGAGTTCGTGAATGATTTGGGCCTTGAGTTCCAGCAGGATATCGCCTGGCTGGCCAGTTGTGAGTCGCTTGAGTTTGATGATCAGCCTATCAAGACTCGTCGCAGAAAGAATGAAGCCAACCAGCCCAGACAGCCAGGGCGTTTGGTCCGACTGATGCCAGCCGATGCTTTGCCTTTGGTCGGTCGGCACAATGTCATGAATGTTCTTGCCGCTGCGGCACTGGTGCGAAGTTTTGGGACTGGGTGGACTTCCATCCTGAAAGCTGCAACAGAGTATCAAGGTGAACCGCACAGGATGCGGTTTGTAAGAACTATCAGAGAGGTGGATTTTTTCGACGACAGCAAGGGTACCAATGTCGGGGCAACCGTGGCTGGGATCGAAGGTCTTGGCAGACCGCTTGTCCTCATTGCTGGTGGTTTGGGCAAAGGCCAGGACTTCGAGCCCCTTGGCAAGACGATGGCTGCCGCAGGAGCCAAGGCTGTCCTTATCGGTGCTGATGCTGACAAGATCAAGTCGGCGCTAGACAAGTATGGTGTCCCTTCTTGCATGGCCCAAGACATGCAAGAGGCTGTAACACGGGCCTTCGAGTGGGCTATGCCTGGACAGGCCGTGGTGCTGTCGCCTGCGTGTGCGAGTTTCGATATGTTCAAAAGCTATGGGCATCGGGGGGATGTGTTCACTTCCGAGGTTCATGAGCTTGCGCTCAGTCTGGGAGATGTGGCATGACCAAGGCGGCCAGTCTGACAGAGGGAGTGAATGCGGTCCGCCCGGGGCGCACGATGATGCGACAGTACGACTTGTTGCTGATCGCCTCAGCTACGGCTCTGGTACTGTTTGGGTTGCTCATGGTTTATTCGGCATCGATCGCACTTGCCGACGGCCCAAAATTCGGAAGTATCGGGCGTTTCTACTTTGTCACACGCCATGCGATGTTTGCCATTGTTGGACTTTCCCTTGCATTTTTAGTCTGGCTCACGCCAATGTCGGTAATTCACAGGTCGGCGTTGATACTGTTTCTGGTTGCCGTGGTTCTGCTGGTCGCGGTTCTTCTGCCGGTGATTGGCAACGAGGTTAATGGTGCTTCCCGGTGGATCAAGTTTGGACCGCTGAATTTTCAGCCCTCCGAACTGATGAAGGTTGCTGTCGTGCTGTATGCCGCTGACTATGTGCTGCGCAAACAGCACCAGATGCAGAGCTTTCTGAACGGGTTTTTGCCGATGGCAATTGCCATGGCCGTTGTTGGTAGTCTGCTTCTGTTGGAGCCAGACCTTGGCGCTTTGATTGTGATCATGACGATATCAATGGGGATCCTGTTTCTCGGAGGTATCAATGGCAGGGTGTTTTCTGGATTGGTGTGCGTCCTTGTATCACTGTTCTTTGCGCTGGTCTGGCTCTCGCCATGGCGCCGGGCAAGGTTGTTTGCCTATCTGGATCCATGGAATCCTGACACTGTGTATGGCAGCGCATATCAGCTCTCCCACTCATTGATAGCTATTGGGCGGGGAGAATGGTTTGGTGTCGGGCTTGGTGCCAGTATCGAGAAACTGCACTACCTGCCTGAGGCACACACGGACTTCATCATGGCAGTGGTTGGAGAGGAGCTGGGATTCATTGGCATTGCAGCCGTGATATTGCTGTTTTCGGTGTTTGTCTGGAGAGCCTTTGAAATTGGCCGTCAGTCAATTGCAATGGACAGGCTTTTTAACGGCTTGGTTGCGCAAGGAATCGGCATATGGTTTGGCGTGCAGACATTCATCAATATCGGGGTGTGTCTTGGCTTGCTTCCAACCAAAGGGTTGACTTTGCCCTTGATCAGCTACGGTGGCTCTGGGCTTGTCATGAACATGATTGCTGTCGGTCTGGTGGCTCGTGTCGATTATGAGAACAGGGTACTCATGCGGGGAGGCCGGGTATGACGAGCGCGACCGTGTGGGTGATGGCAGGTGGAACGGGTGGACATATCGTGCCAGGGCTTGCTGTGGCAGATGAGCTGCAACGGCAAGGTTTTGACATCCGTTGGGTAGGCAATCCAGACAAGATGGAAGGAAGGCTGGTAGGTCAGGCAGGCATCAAGATGATTCCTGTCCGTTTTCATGGAGTCAGAGGAAAGGGTCTGTTGCAAAAAATGAAGGCACCTTTTTCTTTGCTGGCCTCGACCTTGGCCTTGATCAAGGAAATGCTGCGCCAAAAGCCCGGGGTCGTTTTGGGCATGGGAGGCTATGTATCCCTTCCCGGCGGTGTCGCAGCAACATTGATGCGAGTACCAATTGTCCTGCATGAGCAAAATGCCATAGCAGGGATGAGCAACAAGTGGCTTGCAAAAGTTGCGACTAAAGTCTTGACGGGATTCCCGGGGGCATTGCCTGGCAGCGTCTGGACAGGAAATCCTGTGCGTCGAGCCATGACAGAGATCGTCGACCCAGATCAACGGTATGCCCAGAGAACAGGGCCATTGAATCTGCTTGTCGTCGGTGGAAGTTTGGGTGCCAAGGCTCTCAATGAAATCGTTCCTCAGGCACTGTCGATGATTCCTGACGAAGAAAGGCCGTTGGTTGTGCACCAAGCGGGCCAGTCGCATCTGGACACTTTGCAGGCTGAATATGAAAAGAACGGTATCGATGCCAGATGTCTCGCGTTCATTGATGACATGGCATCTGCCATGTCCAGTGCAGATCTGTTGATCTGCAGGGCTGGTGCCATGACCGTCTCTGAAGTGGCTGCCGCGGGTGTTGCCGCGTTGTTTGTGCCTTACCCATATGCGGTTGATGATCACCAGACTGCCAATGCCAACTATCTCGTCAGGCATCAGGCTGCTTTCATTAAGCAGCAGTCCGAACTGACTCCAGAGTGGCTGGCAGGCTGGCTGCGTTCATTGCAGAGGCAGGAACTGGGAGCGATGGCTGTCAGGGCGCGTCAATTTGCCAAATGCGACGCAGCACAAGAGATCGCCCGAGTATGTGTGGGCTGTATCGGGGGATCAAAATGAAACACAGGATTCAACGAATTCACTTTGTAGGTATAGGCGGTTCTGGCATGAGCGGAATCGCTGAGGTATTGCTGAACCTGGGCTATAGCATTTCCGGATCTGACCTCTATCCCAGTGCCGTCACCCAAAGATTGCGAGACCTGGGTGCAGACATTCATATTGGCCATGATGCCAGCAATGTCGAGGGCGTACATGTTGTCGTGACATCCACGGCTGTGGCCGCGGATAACCAGGAGGTGGTGGCTGCAAGGCAAAAGGGGATTCCGATTGTCCCCAGGGCTGTCATGTTGGCTGAGCTCATGCGTTTGAAGCGCGGCATTGCCGTCGCGGGAACGCATGGGAAAACTACGACGACAAGCCTGGTGGCCAGCTTGCTTGCGGCTGGCAAGCTTGATCCAACATTTGTCATTGGTGGGCGGCTGAATTCGGCGGGGTCGAATGCGGCCTTGGGGCATGGAGAGTATCTCGTTGCCGAGGCGGATGAGTCAGACGCATCATTTCTGAACCTGTCGCCTGTCATGGCTGTTGTGACCAACATCGATGCGGACCATATGGACACCTATGGTCATGATGTTGCCCGTTTGAAACAAGCATTTGTTGAGTTCTTGCAAAGATTGCCCTTTTACGGCAGTGCTGTCGTCTGCGTTGATGACGCAAATGTCCGCGAAATCATGCCGATGGTCTCACGTCCTTTGGTCGCCTATGGGCTTGGTGAAGACGCTCGTGTTAGGGCGGTTGATGTCAGGGCAGAGGGAACAGGCATGAAGTTCCGTGTCCTCAGAAACCTGCATGGCACAGTCTATCCAGAGCTTGATGTCCATCTTAATTTGCCGGGCGTGCACAACGTAAGGAACGCTTTGGCAGCGATAAGCGTCGCAACGGAACTTGGGGTCGATGACAACAAGATCCAGCAGGCTTTGGCTGAGTTTGCTGGTGTTGGTCGCAGGTTTACGGTCTATGGGCCGTATCGATCGAAGGACGGTGGTCAGTTCTTGGTCGTCGATGATTATGGACATCACCCGGCAGAGATGCAGGCAACCTTGAATGCGGCTCGTGGCGCATGGCCAGACAGAAGGCTGGTACTGGTGTTCCAGCCCCATCGCTATACCAGGACAAGGGATTGCTTTGAGGACTTTGTAAGAGTCATGGGAGCAGCAGACGCAGTGCTGCTCACCGAGGTTTATTCGGCAGGGGAGCAGCCGCTTGTCGCTGCTGATGGCCGTGCATTGGCCAGAGGATTGCGAGTCGCCGGCAAAGTGGAGCCCTTGTTTGTAGAAAAAGTAGAGGAATTGCCTGCGGCGATCCTTGATTTTGCACAGGCTGATGATGTGGTTCTTGTTATGGGTGCAGGATCCATAAGCCGTGTACCGGGTTTGCTGGCAAAGGAACGATCATGAGAGCAATGGGAAAAGTAGCCGTTTTATACGGTGGTACATCAGCTGAAAGAGAGGTCTCGCTGATGTCTGGCAAGGGAGTCCATGATGCCTTGGTCAGTCGCGGTATCGATGCACATCTGTTTGACCTTGGGCAGAAGTCGCTAGCCGAGTTTGCGCAACAAGGGTTTGATCGCGCATTTATCGCATTGCATGGCCGTCTTGGCGAGGATGGAACCGTACAAGGCGCACTGGAGCTCCTAGGGGTGCCATACACAGGAAGCGGACCTCAGGCTTGCTGCATTGCCATGGACAAGGTCATGACCAAAAGGCTGTGGCAGCAGGAGGGCTTGAACACTCCCAAATTCAGAATTCTCCATGGCGAGTCCGACCTGGATGGGTTGGTGGAGGAACTCGGTTTGCCGCTGATGATCAAGGCGCCGAACGAGGGGTCAACGTTGGGGCTGTACAAAGTCAGTAGACCTGAAGAATTGTTGCCTGCCTATCAGAAGGCAAGGAAGTTTGATGATGTGCTGTTGGCTGAGCAGTTCATCAAGGGAAGGGAACTGACGGTGGCGTTGCTTGGTGACAGGGCAAGCTTGCAGGTATTGCCTGTGATCGAGATTGTTGCGCCTGGTGGCAACTATGACTACGAGCACAAGTACTTCTCTGATGAAACCCAGTACCTATGCCCAGCTCCTTTGTCCCAGTCTTGCACTCAGAGGATTCAGGAGCTTGCGAAAAGTGCATTTCTGTCGATCGGCTGCAGTGGCTGGGCCAGAGTTGATGTGATGCTCGATGCAGATGAGCAGCCGTGGCTGCTTGAGGTGAATGCCTCTCCTGGCATGACAGGACACTCACTGGTCCCTATGGCAGCAAAGGCTGTGGGAGTTTCGTACGAAGAGTTGTGTGAGCGCATATTGGCTTCAGCTTCTTGCAAGGTACGTAAAACAGCTGATGCCAGGACAGGCTTGACGGAGTAATGCGTGTGGAACGAGGCTCGACTCATCAATGCATTCGCCAACTTCTTGATGGTGATGGTGGCCATGGCATTGGTATTTGCTGGCGTGATGTGGCTGGTTCGCTTGCCAGCCTTCGACATTGCGCGCATCGAAATCGAGCCAAATCCACAAACGCCATTTGCTCAGATTTCACCGGAACTGGTCAAGAGTTCAATTGCTGGCCGCCTTCAGGGCAACTTTTTCACGTTGGATCTGGATCAGGCAAGGGAAGTTTTCGAGTCAATTTCCTGGGTAAGGCGCGCGGGTGTGAGACGAGTCTGGCCGAACACGCTCAGGGTAACGCTGGAGGAGCAGCAGCCACTTGCTTTGTGGAACGAGGATCAGATGATCAATACCTGGGGAGAGGTTTTCACAGCCAATCGCGCCGCACTGGAGGACGAGGAGTCATTGCCACAGTTTTATGGGCCTTCAGGTACGGAGGGGTTGATGGTTCAGCGGTACGCAGAATTGGGTCGCTGGTTCGAGCAGTTGGGTCTGAAAGTCAAGGTGTTGAGTTTGTCCAACCGCTACGCGTTACAGGCGAGCCTTTCAAATGGAATGACTCTCGAGATGGGGAGGGATCCTGGGGCAGAGGCGCCGGATCCTCAGGCTGGAGTCCCGGGGGCGCTTCCATTTGGGGAGAGGATAGAAAGATTTGTGAAGTTGTGGCCCGAGGCACAGGCGAGACTGCAAGGGCGCACTATCACGCATGCCGATTTGCGATACCCGAACGGGTTCGCACTAACGCTGGCCGAGTTGCCAGCTCCTGCCAAATCCACACAAAAGCGTTAATGCCATGACACGTGACATCAAAGATCTGATCGTCGCTCTAGATATTGGCACCACCAAGGTGGTGGCTGCTGTTGCACAGGTATTGTCTGAAGGGCGGTTTGAAGTGCTTGGCTTGGGACAGCATGAGTCCAAAGGCATGCGCAAAGGAGTTGTTGTCAATATTGAAAGCACGGTGAACTCCATACAGAGGGCGTTGGAAGAAGCCGAACTGATGGCCGACTGCAAGATCCGGGATGTCTATACGGGCATTGCTGGCAACCATATTCGTAGCTTTAACTCAAGCGGCATGGTTGCGGTGAAAGACAAAGAGGTGACTGCTGCGGATGTGGCACGGGTCATTGAGACTGCGAAGGCTGTCAACATTCCTACAGACCAGCAGGTGCTGCATGTCCTTACCCAGGAATTCATCGTGGATGGGCAGGAGGACATTCGCGAACCCATAGGTATGAGTGCACTCAGGCTTGAGGTCAAGGTGCACATTGTGACAGGTGCTGTCAGCGCTGCCCAGAACATCGTCAAGTGCGTACGCCGCTGCGGACTGGAGGTCCAGGATCTCATTTTGCAACCACTGGCTTCCAGTCTGGCTTGCCTGACACCGGATGAAAGGGAGCTTGGGGTCGCATTGGTCGATATCGGGGGCGGTACGACAGATATCGCCATCTATACAGGAGGTGCGATCAGGCATACCGCCGTGCTGCCTCTTGCTGGAGACCAGATTACCAACGACATCGCTGCAATGTTGCGTACTCCAACACCTGACGCAGAAGAAATCAAACTGCGCTATGGCATCGCGAAGCAGGTGTTGGCAAGTCCTGATGAGATGGTTGAAGTGCCTGGTCTTGGTGACAGGGGCCCCAGGCTGGTTAATCGTCAGGCGCTCGGAGCGATTATCGAGCCGCGCGTTGAAGAGCTTTTTACGCTCGTGCAACAGATAATCCGGGATTCAGGGTACGAGGAGCTGTTGGCATCGGGCATTGTGCTGACAGGTGGCACCTCATTGTTGCCTGGAATTGTCGAATTGGCTGAGGATGTTTTTTTGAAGCCTGTCAGGGTTGCGGTGCCTGAATACGACGGCGGGTTGGCAGATGTCATGTGCAATCCGAGGTTTTCAACCGTCATGGGCTTATTGGGTGAGGCGCGGCTACAGAGGTTGCGTGGCCGGAAAGTGGCACAGCAGTCAGGCAGCTTGCAGCGCATTCTTGCGCGAATGAAGGAATGGTTCATGCATTGAGCAGAGCGCCCACCTGCCAATGCATGCAAGCGTTGGTTGACCAGGATTGACCTGGTGGACATAACGAGGTGTATGGGGGGCTTTATGTTGTTTTACATAACGACTTGAGGGAGTCAATCATGAGATTTGAAATGCTGGATAACACCGATAACAAAGGAACGGTGATCAAGGTTGTAGGCGTTGGCGGTGCTGGTGGCAATGCGGTTAGCCACATGATCCGTAAAGGCGTGCAAGGTGTGGACTTCATTTGTTGCAATACCGATGCGCAGGCACTGGCAGCAACGATGGCTCCAGTTCAGATTCGCCTCGGGCGGACGGGGCTGGGTGCTGGCGCCAAGCCCGACCAAGGTCGTGCTGCTGCTGAGACAGCCCGTGAAGAGATCAGGGCTGCACTCAATGGTGCCAATATGGTTTTCATTACGGCAGGCATGGGAGGTGGTACTGGAACAGGTGCAAGCCCTGTTGTTGCAGAGGTTGCCAAGGAGCTTGGAATCCTCACCGTCGGTGTAGTTACCAAGCCGTTTCACTTTGAGGGCAACCGTCGTATGAAGATGTCTGAAGAAGGCATCGAGGAGCTTTCAAAGCATGTCCATTCACTCATCGTTGTCCTTAACGAAAACCTCTATGCATTGATGGATGATGATGCAACACAGGAGGATTGCTTCAAGGCTGCCGATGATGTTCTGTATAACGCTTGCGCCGGTATTGCAGAAATCATCAATGTCGAAGGCAACATTAACGTCGACTTTGAAGACGTCAAGACCATCATGGGTGAGAAAGGCAAGGCCATGATGGGAACCGCAGTGGCCAGCGGAACTGATCGTGCCATCAAGGCAGCAGAGCAAGCTGTTGCCTGCCCGCTGCTTGAGGGTGTGGATCTTCATGGCGCCCGTGGCGTGCTTGTCAATATCACAGCAAGCCGTTCACTCAAGATGCGTGAGACTCGCGAGATTATGGATCACATCCGTAGCTTTGCAGCAGAGGATGCAACTGTTATCTTTGGTACTGCCTATGATGAATCCATGGGTGACAGCCTGCGTGTAACAGTGGTTGCTACGGGACTTGGCCGCAGCAAGCCTCAGCTTGTACAGAACACCGAGCCTCACCAGTTTGTACGTACTGGTACGGATGATTCGCCAATGTTTGGCGTTTCTGCGCAAGACCTGTCTACTCCGACTGTTATGCGTCCACGCCGTTCACAAGCTGCTGAAAGAGTGCGTGCGCTTGAGACTGCAGGTGTGGATCAATATGAGATTCCGGCTTTCCTGCGTCGCCAGGCAGACTGAGTAAGCATATAGTTTCGGTGTACCAGCAAGCGAGCCTGACCAACAATCCCTCACTGCCCACGGCTGTGTCGTGGGTAAGCCTGCCTTTTTTTCTTGAAGTTGGGCAGGTCGGTCGGGCTTGCATTTTTTGTTTTCTGGCTGTTGGGCGTAAGGTAAAAAGCGTTACAATCAATCGATTCACATTTTTTTAGGTAGTTGCACCATGTTCCGGCAACGAACCATCAAGAATATTGTCAGGACAACAGGGGTCGGTTTGCATTCCGGTCGCCGTGTGGAGCTAACTTTGAGGCCAGCCACAGCTGGCACTGGCATCGTGTTCCATCGGGTTGACCTTGACCCGGTTGTCGATTTGCCAGCAGATGCGTTTGAAGTAAAGGATACACGGCTGGCATCAGTACTTCAGGTTGGTGCCGCCAGAGTGTCGACAGTCGAGCACTTGATGTCTGCCTTGGCAGGGATGGGGATCGACAATATTCACATCGACCTGACGGCTGAAGAGGTTCCCATCATGGATGGGAGCGCGGCTACGTTCGTGTATCTTTTGCGTTCTGCGGGACTGCAGGAGTTGAATGCGCCCAAGCAGTTTATTCGGGTGCTCAAACCGATTGAAGTCAGGGATGGAGAAGGCGCATCGTTGAAGTGGGCACGGCTTGAGCCCTATGAAGGCTTTGCCTTGTCATTTGATATCGAGTTTCAGCATCCTGCCATTGATTCAACAGCGGGACACGCTGAAGTTGATTTCGCCAAGCATTCCTATACCAAGGAAATTGCTCGTGCAAGGACATTTGGTTTTGTGAATGAGGTGGAAGCGCTACGCTCCATGGGTTTGGCTCGTGGCGGTAGCCTTGAGAATGCAATCGTGCTTGATGAATACAGGGTCCTGAATCAGGATGGGTTGCGCTATGACGATGAGTTTGTCAAGCACAAAATCCTGGATGCCATCGGTGATCTTTATTTGATAGGCAAGCCTTTGATTGCCAGATATATCGCTTACAAGTCTGGTCATGCAATCAATAATCAACTTGCCCGTGCACTGTTGTCTCAGCAAGATTGCTGGGAATTGATTACGTTTGACTCGGCCGAAAATGCGCCAGTGGCATACCGGCGCGAGTGGCAGTTGACTTAACTCAGTTCAAGAGTTGACAAACATAAACAGGCCTTAGGCCTGTTTATGTTTGGTCTGCGCTATTAAGTTTGGTTTAGCTTTGTCTGTGTTGAATGGTTTTCATTGAAATTTCATATTGATTCTTTGGTTTTTATAGCCTACACAAAAATGTACCTACAGCATAAGAATTGATTTGCGCTGCGGTTTTAATTCATAACGTATTGATTTTTAAATAAAAAATTAACATTTCCTGCTGCGGTAATGTTCCTGTGCGCTAGAGGACAAAACGGCAGGGACCAAAGTTGCAGTTTCAATTGTTACAACCTGGGATGACCATGATGGTATTCTTGCCCAGGTTCTTTTATGCGCTGTGGGCGAACATTTTGGTTTCTGTGCTACCCAGATTTGTGCCGCTCCAATAGTGTCTTGACAGCATCGGCAAGACTTCCTGGCTTGAGTTCCTTGGCAAGAGTCTCGAAATGTTGAAGATCATCGGTCTGCAGAGGCCGAGTTTGCCGTTTCGCCTTGCTTTGGGTGCTCCCGGGGGCGGGTTGTGCACTGATGCGCAACTTGATGTCCTTGATGTTCCATCCATCGCGCATCATGCGATCGCAGATGGATTGCTTGAGTTGCCTCAGCTTAGCAGTTTGAGCAGAGTTGTATGTGGTGACTTCAAGGAGCCCATCATGGAAGCCGATTACCGATACGTTCTGAGCCAGGGGGCCGGGAACGGCTTTCTTGAGTGATTTTTCAAGCTCAAGCAATCTCCTGGCCTGCCAAAGTACGTTTGCTGTACTTTGATCCACTGATAACCAATGCATGGCATGGTTTTTGCTTGGATCGCCGGAGTGGGTGTTCATACGGATCTGCAGTTTTGTAGTTTTCTGTTAGGGTAACGGAGTTTTTTACATCATACGACCAATGAGACGATTGAAAGAGACGATGCCGCTACTACATGTAATCACACTGCTGATCCTGATGGTATTTGGACAAGTTGATGCCTACGCAGGAAAGCCTGGACTTGAACTGGCATCAGTGTCTGCCGGGACCATAGAGGACTTGCATGGCGGTGTGGTCAGCGGCGATGACGCCACTCCATTGCTATCATCGGCGCGTCGTCTTGAGGCATCCTCAAAGCTCATCGCGATATGGCCGATTCTTGGAAATTCGAGATTGAGTTCGGAGTTTGGCAAGCGCAGGCATCCGATCAAGAAATCCATTGTGATGCATAAGGGAGTGGATCTGTCTGCTCCGAGAGGTACAAAGATACTTGCTGTTGCCGCCGGCACTGTGACATTTGCCGGCTGGCGTAATGGCTATGGCAGGACAGTTGAAATCACCCACAGCAACGGTTGGACAACAATCTACGCCCATGCACAAAAGCTGACAGTAAAAACAGGGGACCAGGTTCTGCAAGGACAAACGATTGCGACAGTGGGTTCTACGGGTGGTGTTACCGGTCCACACTTGCATTTAGAGGTCCGTAAAAACAACAGGCTTGTCGATCCGATGTCACTATATCCAGACGGCTATGCAGTCGTGATGCAAAGCCTCTGATCTGGTGCGTTACACTCTATAAGATTTGGCGCCTTCTCAATTCGCCTCGGATCCTAAAAGCATGATATCGATCATCAAGAAACTTATTGGAAGTCGTAACGACCGAATACTGAAGCAGTTAAGACGGGAAGTGAAACGCGTCAATGCGTTGGAGCCGTCGATGCAAGCGTTATCAGACTCGGAACTGCAAGCACTGTCCGAGAAACTCAAGCAGCGTGCCCGAAACGGTGAGTCGCTTGATGCGCTTCTGCCTGAAGCTTTTGCATTGGTACGTGAGGCAAGCAAGCGCGTACTTGGAATGCGGCACTTTGATGTCCAGTTGATCGGTGGTATGGTCCTTCACTCAGGGAAAATCGCAGAAATGCGTACTGGTGAAGGTAAAACCTTGATGGCGACTTTGCCGGTTTACTTGAATGCGCTGCCTGGCCGTGGTGTTCATGTGGTGACAGTTAACGATTACCTGGCAAGGCGTGATGCTGAGTGGATGGGAAGACTTTATAACTTCCTGGGAATGAGCGTTGGTGTGGTGGTTCCTCAGCAGTCGAATGAAGAAAAGATTGCAGCGTACCGTGCCGACATCACGTATGGAACCAACAATGAGTTTGGCTTCGATTATTTGCGTGACAACATGGAGTATCGGGCGCAGGATCGAAGGCAGCGAGGTCTTGTCTACGCGATTGTGGACGAGGTCGACTCGATCCTGATCGATGAGGCCAGGACACCGCTGATCATCTCAGGTCAAGCCGAGGATCATACGCCGCTGTACCGTGCCATGAATTTGATCCCGCCCCAGCTCAAGCGCATGGCGAATGAGCCGCGTCCTCATGAGCCAGAACCAGAGGGTGATTTCTGGGTTGATGAGAAAAACTACCAGGTACATCTTTCAGAATCAGGCCATGAGAAGGCAGAGCAAATCCTTGTGCAGATGGGGTTGTTGCCAGAGGGCGAGTCGTTGTATGACCCTCGCCATATTGGATTGATGCACCATTTGATGGCAGCACTGAGGGCACACAACCTGTTCCATCGCGATCAGCACTACGTGGTGCAGAATGGCGAAGTGGTTATCGTGGACGAGTTCACAGGCCGCCTGATGGTAGGTCGCCGCTGGTCGGATGGCTTGCATCAGGCCGTCGAAGCCAAAGAGGGGGTTCAGATTCAGCATGAGAACCAGACGCTGGCCTCAATTACCTTCCAGAACTACTTCAGGATGTATGAAAAGTTGTCCGGCATGACCGGAACTGCAGATACTGAAGCTTATGAGTTCCAGGATATTTATGGTCTGGAGACGGTCATCATCCCGACTAATAAGCCGATGATCCGTAAAGATCTGCATGATCAGATCTACAAGACCGACAAGGAAAAGTACGCTGCGATCATCAAGGATATCCAGGAGTGTCAGAAACGAGGTCAACCTGTTCTGGTGGGAACGACCAGTGTCGAGAACTCAGAACGCATCTCGCAGGCACTGACTGCAGCAGGGCTCAAGCATGAGGTGCTGAACGCCAAGCACCATGCCCGTGAAGCAGAGATTATCGCGCAAGCTGGCAAGCCTGGTGCAATCACGATTGCAACAAACATGGCTGGCCGGGGTACCGATATCGTGCTCGGTGGCAACATCCAGAAAATGATAGATCAGATCCAGCGGGATGAGAGTCTGGATGAGGCAGCCAAGAAAGCAGCTATCGAAAAAGCACAGGCAGAATGGGAAGAGGCCCATCGCAAGGTGCTTGAGGCTGGTGGGTTGCACATTATTGGTACTGAACGCCATGAGTCCCGGCGTATCGATAACCAGTTGCGTGGTCGAGCAGGTCGACAGGGTGACCCGGGGTCTTCACGCTTTTATCTGTCACTTGAAGATCCATTGATGAGGATTTTTGCGGGTGACAGGGTGCGTGCCATCATGGAGCGCCTGAAGTTGCCTGAGGGTGAACCCATTGAAGCCGGTATGGTCAACCGCTCAATTGAGTCCGCACAGCGTAAGGTTGAGGCGCGCAACTTCGATATTCGTAAACAGTTGCTTGAATACGATGACGTTGCCAACGACCAGCGCAAAGTCATTTACGCGCAACGCAATGAAATTCTTGAGTCTGAGGATGTCAGTGATCGGGTGTCTGACCTGAGGGATGGTGCTTTGACAGACTTGGTCCGTCAATATGTTCCTGCAGGGTCGGTTGAAGAACAGTGGGATCTGGCAGGTTTGCAGAACGTACTTGAATCTGTGTGGCAGTTGCCAGTGAATGTCGTTGACGCGGTCAAGCAGGCAAAAGAGTTTGATGATCAGGATGTTGTGGATCTTGTTGTCAATGCAGGCCGTCAGGTCTATGAGGACAAAGTCGCAAAAGCTGGTCCAGAGACTTGGAAGCCATTTGAACGATCCGTTGTTCTGCAGGTGATCGACAACCACTGGCGTGAACATCTGGCTGCACTGGATTATTTGAGGCAAGGCATTCATTTGCGTGGTTATGCCCAGAAAAATCCAAAACAGGAATACAAGAGAGAAGCCATTGAGCTTTTCTCGTTCATGCTGCAGAGGATCAGGGATGACGTTGCCAAGCTCTTGTTGACTGTCAAGGTACGTAGCCAAGAAGAAATTGAAGAGGCTGAGCGTCAGGCACAGGAGGCACAGCGTCAGGTCATGGAACAAGCTCAACAGGCTGGGACGACTGCTGATGAGCCAGATCCAGAAGCTGAGGCAAGAGTGGCTGCTGTTTTGGCAAGCGGAGCCAAGATTGGTAGAAACGATCCGTGCCCATGCGGCAGTGGCAAGAAGTTCAAGCATTGCCACGGTCGGTTAAGTTAGGATTCTTCACGCGCCGTTTAGTAAACAACAAAGAAATCACCCTGGGTTGGTCATTGCACTAATCCAGGGTGAAGCTTTTACTGTCTTGATCTCTGTGGATATATTTTGCTAAGTTTGGTTGCTGATTCCTTTTTTAATCAGTCGGGCAAGATCGGTGTCAGCTGACTGGAGCTCTTCAAGAATCGAAAAGTGATTGTGCCTGCTCAACTCAATCAGTGAAGCGCGACCACCTTGGTGTCGGACATGATGGGCATAAAGGGAAGACTGCTCTTTCCAGCCTTCAGGCTCATCACCACCGACAATGATATGGCAATCTGTTCTCGTTGATACTGGATATGAGATCGGACTGAGTCTTTCTACTTCGGACTCCATAAGCCTGATTTCTTGGTTGACTGAGATTTTCAAAACAGGGCTCAGTTCATAAATTCCACTTATCAAGTAAGCGCGGCATATTGTTCCGTCAGTGATGCTGCAAATGGGATTGTCTTGCGCAAGAAGCATTGCAAGGATATGAGCGCCAGCAGAGTGTCCACAAGCATGAATGTTGTGGGGGTCAAATCCAAGAGACTCTGATTGCTGAGTCAGCCAGTTCAACGCATTGCTGACCTCGATACAGATCTTCTCTACGGTGACGTTTGGGCAGAGGTCGTAGTTGACAATCGCTATGTTGATGTCATCGTGATGGAAAGTGTCAAAAATATAGGCAAAATCACGTTTGTCCCGGCTTCTCCAATAGCCCCCGTGAATGTAGAAGAAAAGAGGCCTGTTTTGTGACTTGGCTTGCAGAAAATCCAGTGTTTCCAAAGGCCCAGTGCCATATCTCAGTTCTTTGATATCTGGATGATTCTGAAGAGCAATTTGATTAAGTTTGCTGGCGCGTCGCGAATAAGTCTCCCAGGTGGGGACAGCTTGCCGAGGGTTGAACTGGGCTTCCCAGTCGATCGTGTTAGTCATCAGAGGACTCCGCAACAATTTGAACTTCGAGCAGGAAACCGTGGTTCAGGCTCTGGACAGGAACGACCGTTCTTGCAGGTCGATGGTCTGCAAAGATCTCGGAATAAATTCTGTTGAATTCGCCCCACTGCGCAATGTCTGTCAAGTAAACGGTGCATTGCACGACTTGTCGTAAGCTGCTACCGGCAGCTTCAAGCACAACGGTTGCTTTTTCAAAGACAGACTTGACTTGCCTCTCGAAAGAGTCACTTGTATTGATAGGGGCGGGGTCAGGAAGAATTCCAGACAGATAGGCAAGTCCACGGCTTACGACCGCTTGGCTATAGTGACCAGCGGGCGCACGCAAGCCTTTCGCTTGTATGAGCTTCATCGTTTCTCCAGAATCGATGCACCAAAGTGATTGAGCCTATGCTGCCTCATACTTGTAGGAGTTCGCAAGGGATTGCCCTTACAGCTCGCCCACCAGCGATGCCTCACTTGATACCAGCTCTCATGAAGGATTGGACAAATTGCCTTTGGAAAATCAAAAAACCGATCAGCAAAGGCGCTGCAGTAAGCAAGGTTGCAGCCGTGATGATTGACCAGTCAATACCTTGGTCGCTGGAAGAAAAGACTTGCAGACCGACCGTCAGAGGCCTAGATTCAACAGAATTGCTGACAACCAGGGGCCAGAGAAAGTTGTTCCAGTGGTGGCTGATCGAAACAAGTGCAAAAGCAAGGTAAGTCGGCTTGGCCAGTGGAATGTAGACGTGTCTCAGAATCTGCAATGTGGAGGCACCCTCCATTTGTGCTGCTTCAACCAGTTCTTGAGGAATTGTCTTGAAAGTCTGACGTAACAGAAAAATCGCAAATGCTGACGCAAAATACGGAAGTCCTATACCAACTAGCGTGTCAACCAGTCCAAGCGCAGAAAGGGTTTGATAGTTGCGCACAATGAGGATTTCCGGCATTACCATCAGTTGAACCAAGACGAGCGAAAACAGAACATTTCGACCGAAGAACTCGTATCTGGCAAAAGCATAAGCCGCCAATGTGCAAAGAACCAGCTGAGTGAAAAGAATGATGGTGACCAGCAGGACGGTGTTGACGTAGTAGATCGGGAAGGGTGCTGCTTGCCAGGCGGCCAAAAAATTGTCCATCGTTAAAGGTGCGGTGATATCGAACCGGGTGGCAAATGCTGCCGGATGGAATGCCGCCCACATGGCGTATAGCAATGGCAGGATCCACAGAAGGCCTAAGACCCAGGCAGCAGTAGTTTCAAGCCAGCTTCGTTGATCGAGTCTGGAAGAATTGCTGCCTGCAGAAATCGTGGTGAAAGTACTCATTTGTAATGTGTACGCTTGTCAAGCAGGAAAAACTGCAACAGACCGATGACGGCCAGGATCAACAGAAGGACGATGGTTAGTGCAGAGGCATAACCTCGATCCCAGTACTTGAAGCCTACCTCGTAGAGATAGAAAAGTAGCAAGGTTGACGCATTGTTTGGACCACCATTGGTCATGACAAAAATGTGGTCGACCATCCTGAAAGCATTGATTAGAGCGTTAACCAAGACAAAGACCGTTGTGGGCATGAGTAACGGCCATTGAATTTTCCTGAAGTAATACCATTTGCTGGCACCTTCAATCTGTGCTGCTTCGCGGTAGCTTGGGCTCAGTGTTTGCAAGGCAGCCAGGTAGAAAATCATGAAAAATCCGGCTTCCTTCCAGATTGCTACAACAGTAATGGACCACAGGGCTAAAGATGAATCTCCCAGAAAGTTTTGTCCGGGAAAACCCAGTGCTTGAAGAACTTGGTTAATCAGGCCATAGTCTGGTGTATAGAAAAAAATCCAGATGTTGGCCACCGCAATCATCGGCATGACGGTGGGCAGGAAATACGACATTCTCAGAAATTGCTTTCCTGCAATCTTGTCGTTTACCCATATCGCCATGGAGATAGAGATGGCGATTGATGCAGGAATAGTGATCGCTGCAAACCAGAAGTTGTTGCTCATGGCCTGCCAGAAGACAGGATCTTCAATCATGATCCTGTAGTTCTCCAGTCCTACGAAACGGGCAGGACGCGATCCTTTGGGCGTGGAAAGAAAGCTCTCAATGAGGCTTGCAACTGCTGGAAAGTGGGTGAAACTCACAAGCAGGACAAACGCTGGCAACAAGAGCAGATAGGCTTGTATATGTCGGGCTGTTGTCGTCATCAAGCTATGAAGTGAGCCATCTGGGCCCGGGCAAGAACCCAGAAGGCTCAACGACTGATTTATGGTTAACGGTAGTCCCTGAGGATGCGGTCAGCTTCGACCTGAGCGTCCTTCATGGCTTGTGCTGCTGTCTTGGCTCCGGTCAGGGCAGCTTGTAATCCATCGTTAAGTACCTTGGTCACCCGCTGATTGTCGTGAGTCGAAAACTCGGCAACGGCGTATTTAAGTTGGTCGCGAGCGACAAGGGCTTGTGGGAACTCCTGACCATATTTCTTGAGTCTTTCGGTCTCATAAGCTGCTGGAGAAACCGCGACGTACCCAGTGTCGATGCTCCACTGTGCAGCACGTTCAGGTTGGGTAAGCCACTTGGCAAACATGAATGCTGCTTCCTGTTCTTTTTGAGCAGCCTTCTTGAAAATGTAGAAGTTGCCGCCTCCAGTAGGCGATCCTGGACGCAGGTTGGCCGGAATCATCGCAACACCAAATTCAAAAGGTGCGTTGTTGCGGATGTTGGTCAGGTTGCCGGTTGTTGTCCAGATGATAGCAGCCTTCCCTTCCATGAAATCACGGGGAGTGGTGCCCCACTGAACGACGCCAGGGGGATGGATTTTGAATTTTTGTGAAAGATCCATCCAGAACTGCAATGCCTCAATGACTTTAACGTTGTCAAATGTGACTTTGTTTCCTTCGGAGTTAGCCAGAATGACATCGTTAGGAGTCGTGAAACACTGGAACAGCCAGTACGGAAAACCACTGGAAGGAACCTGGATACCCCACTGTGTCACATTGCCGTTGGCATCACGTTTGGTCAGCTTCTGCCCCATTTCAACCAGTTCCAGCCAGGTTGATGGTGCCTTTTCAGGGTCTAGTCCAGCCTCTTTGAAAGCTTTCTTGTTCCAGTACATCACAACAGTAGAACGCTGGAACGGAATACCCCAGGTTTTTCCATCGATCTGGCTGTTTTCCATGAAGGCAGGGAAAAAGCTGTTGAGCCATTTTTTGTCTTCTTCAGATTTGACAAAATTGTCGATTGGAACGACAGCATCTTCATCTATCAAGGTGAAAGTATCTGTGGAGAGCAAAATGGCGGCAGTGGGTGGTTTGCCAGACTTGTTTGCTGTCAACGCCTTGACAATGGTTTCCTGGTAGGTTCCAGCGTAAACAGGTGTAACTTTGATATCTGGGTTTTCTTTGTTGAAATCGGCGGCGTAACCATCGATGATTTTTGTAATGGGGCCTCCGACAGCTACTGGAAAGTAAAACGTTACTTCAGTCTGAGCGAGCGCATTGGCTTGCAGGCCCAATCCTGCAGTCACCAACGAGATAGCTCCAATCAGCTTCTTCATTTCACATTCTCCGATCAAGGGTCAATACGTAAGCCGTCAGCATCGAACCAATGCATATCTGATGGCTGCCATCCAAGGTTCATGACATCCCCAGGCTGAACCCTGGATTTACCAGGCGCACGAACTGTAATGTTCTGCTGCCCGAGTCTGAAGTGGATCAGCAGGTCAGCACCGGTGAATTCTGTTCCGGTAACAGTCGCAACGACCGATCCTTCAAGACGTACGTCCTCTGGACGAATGCCCAGATATTTCGCACCTGCAGGACCTCCCAGCTCAAGGTCTGTACCCGTCAGTTTGCCGTTATCAATGTCTAGCACATTCATTTTTGTGCTACCAATAAACTGGGCAACAAAGAGCGATGCTGGTCGCTGGTAGATCATTGATGGTGTGTCTTGCTGCTCAATCCGACCGTCTTTGAGTAACACCACACGGTCGGCCATGGACATGGCTTCAGTCTGGTCATGTGTCACATACACCACGGAAATGCCAAGCTGTTGCTGCAAGGCCCTGAGCTCTTCACGCATTGACTGCCTCAGCTTTGCGTCGAGGTTGGACAATGGTTCGTCCATCAGGCAAAGTTTCCTGTCAGCAACAAGCGCCCTTGCGAGTGCAACCCGCTGCTGCTGACCTCCGGAAAGCTGAGATGGTTTGCGTTCCGACAGATGACTCAAGCCAAGGAGGTCTAGCGCTTTTTTCAGGCGAACTACGATTTCAGCAGGAGGAGTTTTACGGATCTTCAGGCCAAACACGATGTTTTCGGCGACCGACAGATGTGGGAAAAGGGCGTAGTTCTGGAAAACCATGGCGATACCCCTGTCGGCTGGCGGCAGATGGGTGACATCGCGTCCAAGGATTTCGATGGTCCCTGTACTGGGTGTCTCAAGACCCGCAATTAATCGCAAAGTCGTGGTTTTGCCGCAGCCCGAAGGGCCAAGCAATACTGAAAACTCACCTTCTTTGAGAAAAAGGTCAGTTGGGTGAAGTGCTGTTGCTGCTCCCCAGGACTTGCTGACGCCAGCAAACTTGACGGCAAGGTTGGTGTTATCGGTTTTCATTGCTGCAAATTTTGAGCTAACCATGTGACACGGTGATGACAATTTCGGAGTTGCATCTGGAGCCTGCTTGCGTTGTCTCGTGTAGTTATGAATGGTGAAAGAAATTCAGGCAGAGAATGCTTTCGCCAGAATCCCCTGCCGACTTTATGTTGATCTTGGCCTAGAGCTGGATTTTGAGCCGATGTGATATCTCGCCAATGATCCCTCTGCGGAAGGCCAGTACACACACTACAAAGATAACACCTGTCGTGATCGTGCTCCAGCCACCGAGGTTTGCCAGATAGTTTTGCAGGTTTACGATGACCGCAGCGCCTGCGATTGGGCCCGTTCGGCTAGTCAGACCGAGAATTGCCCGTAGTGTCGTAGTGCGGCCTGCACCGTTCCTGCCGAGCAGGCAGACCACTTCGCCAGGCTCTACCTGCAGATCGATGCCGTGAAGTACGTGGGACTCGCCGTACCAAGCATTCAAACCGATGATCTCCAGTGCAGCCGTAAGACTTGTCATTCTTTCAGGTTCCAGTTCAAGAAAACTCAAGAAATGTGGGCTGAACAAGCAAATTGACTAACTAGTGCCCTGGCCCAGCGAGCTCAGCTTCCGTTGACCCCATGTAGGCCTGCATGACTTGAGGGTCTTTGGAAACCGTCTGATAGCTTCCTTCGGCGATCACCTGGCCACGTTGCAAGACCGTAATGGTGTCAGCGATGGTAGAAACCACTTTCATGTTGTGTTCGACCATGATGACGGTCCTGCCGGCCGAAACTTTTTTGATCAGTTCGGTCACTTTTTCTACGTCTTCATGTCCCATGCCCTGAGTAGGCTCATCAAGCAACATGACCTCAGGGTTAATGGCAAGTGTTGTTGCGATCTCCAAGGCCCGCTTGCGCCCATAAGGAAGGTTGACGGCAAGCTCATCGGCAAAGTCTGCCAGCCCGACTTGCTCAAGTGCATCCAGGGCACGGTCGTTCAGAATATCGAGTGTCTTGTCGCTTTTCCAGAAATGGAAGGATGTCCCTAGCCGCCGCTGCAGACCGATCCTGACGTTTTCAAGAACAGTCATGTGTAGGAAGACGGCCGAGATCTGGAATGACCTGACAATCCCTTCACGGGCAATTTGTGATGGCGAATGCCGGGTAATGTCATTGCCGTTGAAAAAGATCTGGCCTTTGGTCGGAGAGATGAATTTGGTTATCAAATTGAAACAGGTGCTCTTGCCCGCGCCATTGGGACCAATGATGGCGTGGATAGTATGGCGCTTGACTTTGAGGTTGACATTGTTAACTGCGACAAAACCAAGGAACTCCTTGGTTAAGTCTTTAGTTTCAATGACATATTCAGTTTTGTGTTTCATATTTATTGTTATAGCGTTAAATTTTTCATAGTGATATGGGTTTGATTGAGGATTTTCCCTATCACGAGATTGAGGATTTTCCCTATCAGGAAATTTCTGATTCGCATCAATAGGGTGTGCTTCTGATCACTTTCCTGACCAGCTTGGCGGGCGTTTTTCAATAAACGCCTGAATACCCTCAAGGGCAGATGTTTCCATCATGTTCTGAGCCATGGTTTCTTCGGCCAACTGATAGGCTTTTCCGATCTGAGCCTCAATTTGCTCGTAAAAGAGCCGTTTTCCAAACCTGAGGGCTGGAGCGGGTTTGGCCGCAATCTTCCTGGCCAACGCCAAAGTTTCAGACTCCAGCATCGTGTCGGGTACAACGTCGTTGATCAATCCCCATGCAAGCGCCTGCTGGGCCGACACAAAATCACCCGTTGTCAGCATGTACATGGCCTGCTTGCGATGCATGGAGCGCACCAGCGCGACAGATGGTGTCGCGCAGAACAGGCCAAGGTTGATCCCAGAGACAGCAAAACGGGCGTGCTCTGCGGCAATGCCCAAGTCGCACATGGCCACAAGTTGGCAACCTGCAGCAGTCGCAATGCCTTGGACCTGTGCAATGACGATCTGTGGCAGTTTCTGCAGTGACTGCATGACATGGCTGCAGTTGGAGAACAGCCCACGGTAGTAATCAAGCGACTGCTGGGCCATCATCTGTTTCAGGTCATGTCCGGCACTGAACGCTTTGCCTGTGGCAGCAATGATGACAACCTTTGTTCCGGTGCCACCTGGGCCGGCCAGATCTTCGCATTCTGATCCCAGCGCTTGCAGCATTTCTTCTGATAGCGCATTGAATGAGTCTGGACGATTCAGTGTCAAACGGGCGATTCCTGCCTCAGGGTAATCCCTGAGTATCAATGCCTTACTCATGGCAATGTCTCCATCTGTGGTGCGCCAAGGTCAGCAAGCCAGGCCTTTACGGAGTTCGAATTTCTGAATTTTCCCGGTTGATGTTTTTGGCAACTCCCGGAATACGATCGATCGAGGAACTTTGTATCCTGCAAGATAATTCCTGCAGAACCCAATGAGTTCGTCTGCCGTAACTTGTGTTCCTGGTTTCAGTTCCACGAATGCACACGGGGTTTCGCCCCATTTCGGATCCGGTTTGGCCACGACCGCAACGGCCAGCACGGCGGGGTGCTTATAGAGGACATCTTCCACTTCGATGGACGATATGTTTTCTCCGCCAGAGATGATGATATCTTTGCTGCGATCCTTGATCTTGACGTATCCGTCAGGGTACTGAACAGCAAGGTCACCAGTGTGGAACCATCCGCCCGCAAAGGCTTTTGACGTGGCTTCTGGATTCTTCAGGTATCCCTTCATGGTGATATTGCCCCTGAACATGATTTCCCCCATGGACTGGCCATCATGGGCGACCGGGGCCATGGTCTGTGGATCAAGAACCTGCAAGTCCGTTTGCAAGTGATAGCGGACCCCTTGCCTGGAGTTAAGCTCTGCGCGCTCCTTGATGTCCAGTTCGTTCCAGTGCGGGTGCTTGACGCAGACTGATGCAGGACCGTAGACCTCGGTCAGGCCATAGGTGTGGGTAAGGTCGAACCCCATCTTTTCCATGCCTTCGATCATGGACGCTGGTGGCGATGCCCCAGCGACCATGGCCTTGATTCCTGTGGGGAGGCCTTGTTTTATATCATCTGGAGCGTTGATCAGGGTGTTGTGCACAATGGGGGCGGCACAATAGTGTGTGACCTTGTGCTCACGCATGAGATCAAAAATGACTTTTGCGTCAATTTTGCGCAGACAGACATTGGTTCCTGAACGGGCGGCAATGGTCCAAGGGAAACACCAGCCGTTGCAGTGGAACATCGGTAATGTCCAGAGATAAACAGGGTGCCTGGGCATGTCCCATTCCAGGATATTTGAAATGGCATTGATAGCCGCACCGCGGTGGCTGTAGACAACCCCTTTAGGATCACCCGTAGTCCCGGATGTGTAGTTCAGGCAGATGGAGTGCCACTCGTCTTCGGGAAGGCAGATTTCATAATTTTCATCACCATTTGCTACCAATTGCTCGTAAGTTAATGTGCCTAGCCGCTCATTGGCTGGGATGAACTCCTCGTCCAGGGAGTCGATCACGAAAGGTTCCCTGCTGTAGTCGCGCTTCAGGATCTCAAGCGCCTTGCGCATGGTGGGGACAAATTCGGTGTCTACGATGACTACTTTTGCCTGCCCATGGTTGAGCATGAAAGCGATGTTGACCGGGTCAAGCCGAGTGTTGAGCGTGTTCAGGATTGCGCCTGTCATGGGAATTGCAAAATGTACTTCCACCATGGCAGGCGTATTGGGCAGCATCACGGCAACCGTATCTCCCGGTACAACACCTAGCTTGGTCAAAGCACTGGCAAGTAGACGGCAGCGATGTCGAGTCTGCTGCCAGGTCTGACGCAATGTCCCATGGATGATGGCAACAGTGTCCGGGTGGACATCAGCTGCACGCTGCAAGAAACTGACGGGTGACAAAGCCACGTAGTTGGCGGGATTTTTGTCCAGGTCTTTGACATACATGTGCTCCGCAGGCAATGGCGCAATTGTCTTGGGCATGAGTGCGATCTCCTCTCACTAGAGTTGTTTTTTGATTCGTGCGTTCTCTCATGTACCGATGTTTTGCCATATCCTTGGGTCCGGGAGTCATTTCTTCAATTGACCTTTCTGGCTTTGCCAGGCAGGTCAAAGGCATGGTCAAGAAACTTGGTTCTGGTTTTCAAGATGATCGCGCACAGCCTGCGGAACATCTGTTGGCCGTCCAGTTTCCCTCGATGCACAGACAATGGTGAAAGTGCCGTGGGCTGCAGCTTCTTGAGTCTCTCCGGACTTGAAAATGGCGATGTCGTAGTGGATGCTGGATCTTCCAATACGGTCGATTCTTACTCCTACATCAATGTTTCCAGGGAACGAGATTTCTGAGTAATAACGGCAACTTGAGGCAACAACCAGGGTTTTTGCGTTTTGTGTCAGAACCTCCCTGAGGTTGTAGGCTCGCAGGTAACCTTCGGTGGCTGTGTCAAAGAACGAGTAGTAGTGTGCATTATTGACATGGCCGTTGCCGTCGTTGTCGGCGTAGCGCAAAGAGATTCTTTCGAAAAATCTATAGTCAGACCGCTGTGGTGGGGTGGTTTTCCCTGCCTTGTTCTGTTGTTGCATGGTTCCGTCAAAAGCAAATGAAGTCGTTTTACGAAATATTTGTTCAAAAAATCTGAGCAGTCCAAGGGTAACCCAGGGCAGTATTACGTCAAGACCGACTGACAGCCGGACGACCGGATTTTGCGCGTGAAGTTTTTTTGAGTGCAATATGAATTGTTCTTGGGTTTTGCCAGATGTTTCAATACTGGTTTGTCGCTATCGGGGAAACCCGAGCATGTGGAAGGATGACCGGTGGTGGCTTGCAGCAACTGAACCAAAAACAAAAGAGAGAAAAATGCCAGTGGATATGCTTAATGAGGCTTTGCCAGGATTTACTCCAGAGTTCAGGTCGGGCATTGCTTGGATGCCAGTGTTTTACATGCGGGGAGGGACATCAACCGGAGTCGTGCTATGGCATCGTCATGTGCCTGACGACACGATGTTGCTGGAGGAGTTGCTCAGGCATCTGATGGGTGTGCCATTGCAAGGAGAGATCAAAGGCAACAAGCAAATTACTGGTCTGGGTCGGGGGCCGGCTACAAGCAACAAAGTATTCATTGTTGCGCCAGCCGCTGAAGGTGTTGATGCAGACTACCAGAGTACATTGGCTCAGCTAGCCAGTGACCATTCCAGGATTGACTGGGGAGTCAATTGCGGCAATATGTCTTCGGCTTTGCCCTTATACCTGTGGCATACAGGGCTAGTGACGTCAACGGAAAAACTTGCCGGTCTGCGGATCTGGAATAGCAATACCAGAAAGTTGACGGTTATGCGCATGCCCTTACCATTCTCAATGGCAGAGATACCGGGTGTGCCAGGCCAGTATCCGGAAGTTGAGCTTGCGCTCCAGAACCCCGCCGGAGCCAAAACTGGCAAGCTTTTTCCGACAGGCAGTCGTATGCAGATCATAGATGGAGCAAAGGTAAGTTGTGTAGATGCCGCTGTCCCCATGGTCATTGTCGATGCCAGCGACCTGGGCAGAACAGCAAAAGAATCCCTTGCACAGTTGCAGTCCGACCATGACCTGCTTGAAAGACTACGGTCGATCTGGGTCCAGGCCGGGCTTCAGATGGGCTTGAAAAACTCACAAGGGCGGCCACTGACGGAACAAGATCTGAAAAAGAGCGAAACGGTCCCGAAAGTTTGCATGATTTCTCCCGGTACGGACGGAACAGATCTGCATGTTCGATATTTCACACCCCAGACGGCTCATGCCTCTCTGGCCGTGACCGGAGGTTGTTGTCTGGCGGTTGCATGTTTGGCTCAAGGAACCATTGCGAACGAGCTCTCAGGTGGTACAAAACGATTTACATCCGATGCTCAGGAGCATGTCGTTCGGTTGGGGAATCCGGCTGGGTGTCTTCAGGCCAGGGTCTATGGGTATTGTGATGATGAAATCCACATTCCTTGGGTTGCTTATCAGCGCTCGGCTCAGTTGCTCATGCAAGGCATGGTGCCCCTTTACCATGCATCAGAGAAACTTTCAGAGTTTTTTCGTTCGTTTCAGACCGAGCGTTGATCCTGCCGCTTTCAACAAGAGGCCGTGAGCTGGGGACGCTGTCAAAAATAACCTGAATCTGTCCGCTCATCAAAATGCGCGTGGGCGTCCGACTCGGATCTGCACTTCGCGCTGCCTATCACCATGCAGAGACGCAACACCCAGTAGGGGCGCACGCACGCCCACGCCCGCATATCAGGCGAGCGCACTGGCACACCTTTTTGGCGGGGCCGGCCAAGCAAGACGGCCAGCCGATACCAGCTGAGCAACGCAAACGGTTGGTCAAGTGGCTGCCACCAATCCCGGTCAACTTGGACGCCCTAGACGATCTGCCAGCCACTATTCGGCCTGTCAAGCCTAGATAGCCACCCGTATGGCGACATCTAGACTGTCGCCATAACAGGCCGCCACTCTTTGCCTTGCCGGGCTGGGCAAAACCCCTCTCGCTTGCCGAAAATTGCCCGGCATCACCGTATAGCGACATCGGACATGGGTATAGCGACGTCTACACACCCCGTATAGCGACGTCTATACCAACCGTTTCCGGGGACATGTTCAAAATCATCTAGCGCAGGATGGCCGAATGCGATTTCTCTCGCATCGTCAAAATCCCGCGCCTCTATCACGGCAAGGACTTCTCCGTGGTGCTCGGTGTCGAGGATCGCCCGGCCGGTCTCCTCGCAAACCGAGAGGCAGAACAACATCTCTACACCCTGAAAAATTCCAAACGATGCATCCTGCCGAGGACGGCAACCCATGCCAGATAGCGCCTGATCCAGCGTTTGGTTCCCGTCATTTTCTTCTCCCAAAAAAACTCACCCCGATGATCGGATGACCCTGCGGGGTGATTGAGTTGCTGCCGCGGCAGCACGGAGGAGACAACTCTAGTGTCTACGGCACTCGACAACGTAATCGCTAATCCTGGCGCACTCGTGCTTCGTGACGTCTATCCTGATGGAATCATCAAGAACCTTGACTGTGCCGTACATGACAGCAGCGGCAATCAGAACACCTGCAGCCACCGCTACAGCACCTTGGAGAAACTCTTTCATGGCCGCCGCTCCAAATGAAAAGCCCCGCAATCTCCTGACCGCGGGGCTACGAATTCTTTGGGCGCACTTCCGCCCACACACCTATTATCACTGAACATCTGTTCACTGTCAATATTCCCAGCATGATTTTGTTTTTTTGCCGTCGCTGATAGTTGCTTCACACTGCCAGATCGAGCGGTAGGTCTGAAATATCCTTCAATCGCTTTCCATCGACCATCACCGCCAGCATGTCAGCCGCATCTACCATGCCCAGGGCCTTCACTGTGGCTTGCAGCTCATACAGGGCGAAGTGATACACGCAATCAATGTCGCCGGTTCCCAAGGCGATAGAGGCAAGGCGGCTTGGTGTCGGTTCGGCCGTGACGACCACCACATGAGGCAGACGGCCTTTGCGGTTGCGCACCAGGTTCAAC
>Ga0180217_1000809_pt1 | contig 41540 bp, 19 predicted proteins | sample eDN3rd37CBELigOP_FD_128521 | JGI IMG/M metagenome (GOLD analysis project Ga0180217, IMG submission 128521) | Enriched Organic Plus compost microbial communities from Emeryville, California, USA - eDNA 3rd pass 37_C BE-Lig OP (version 2) (version 2) ...
CACACACACACACACACACACACACACACACACACACACACACACACACACACACACACACACACACACACACACACACACACACACACACACATAGCATAACACAACATGGGTGTGGGGTATAGCACAGACAACCCTGTTTCCCCCGCCCGCGGCGCCGAGGAGGAAGGTCATGGTCATGCCGGTGCTGATGCTAGTACTGATGCCAGTGCTAGCGCTAGTGCCAGTGCCAGTGCCAGTGCCAGTGCCAGTGCCAGTGCCACTTCAAGTCCCACTCGACCTACAAGCAGTTCTTCCTCCACTACACAGCGCAGCATCGAACAGTATGTCACCCAAAGCTCAGACTGGTCAGCCGGGGCGCATCGATCCTCCCCCACGCTCGTCAACCCGCTCGATATCGTCGCGGCCTGCGCCTGGGTTGCTAAGTTCAGCCTGACACGGTTTCCCGCGCTTCGACGCGCTTTCAAGGGAGCACAGGACGATGCCCAGTTGCCGACAGCGGTCTGGGCGTTTATGGAGCTATTCAACATGCGTCTCACTGAGTCCGAAATCAACACACTCTTTTATCATCTCTTCATTATTGCCGGCACCGTGGGCAAAGTCCTAGCCTTCGATTGCGCACCACTTACGGTGTCCAACCTCACGTATGACGATGTACTACTCGATGTCAACCGCAAAGTCATCGGCGTGGGTGATGAACTCAAGTCCGTGCTTGAGGCTAACGCGGGCGAACGCATTCGTCGTCGCCGTAGTATCCGTGGCAAGCTGACCATCTCAATTCGCCATCAGGGCACATCGGTTCAACAGTTGCTGCAATCCCTTGAGTCACTCTTCCCCAGCGAAGATGATCCCAGCGACATGCAGCAACAAAACCAGGGAGCAGAGGAAGACTCTCTGTTCTCATGGTTCAGCTCCCCACGCCGCTTGATCAAAGCGATAACCCCGTTTATGCGCGCGTTCATCACAGGAGTCAAGCCCTACCTCGACGCGCTACACACGCAAAAGATCTCGCTAGGAGTCACAGGCCTTGATATTGGCTTCCAGGCATTCGGTCTGAGTGGAGAATTCGAGTTGGGTTTGGAGGAAGTCTTCAATGTTCTCGACCTCTCTAGCCTGGCGCAACGAATGCCACCACCAGCGATGAGACTCATATCAGATCCAGCCTCCGTATTCCCCACCCTATACCCTGGCACGGCCGCATTCATTGAAGGACTTGGCCTGAGCACGAACTCGCTCATCACGAACACCTACGAAATCAAGCTGCTCTCCATTTCCCCTGATTCAGAGTTGATTCTCTGGCACACACCACCAACGATCCCGGGGACTCCCGTGACTTCACCGAAGGAGCCCGTTCGACATTCGATTAAGCTGCCCGTTTCAACGCTCGAAGACATCGTTTCGCTGTTCCCTATTTTCACCCTTTTCACGCCCGATTGCAAGCCAGGGTACTTACTCGGTGTCATTACGAAAGCATTGCGTGAGCTCTCGGAAGCAGAAGAGCAATATCGAGATACTCTCGTTGCTATCCTCGCAGAAGTTCTGACAGCAGGGTTTCAGCAGCTCCCCATGCCCCCCCATGAAGATTCCGGTTTCTTCCAACCCGAAGTGGCGTCGTCTCCCGATGATGTGCAGCGCTTATTTGACCTGGAGCTTATGCAGCATAACGGAAGGCAACTCGTTACTCCTACAGTCTCCCAAAGCGAATATCCACCGCGACCTCTTCTGGAGTTCCTAACCGATCTATCATTTAGGAATTGCCAGGAGTGCATGCAATCCGACCTTGCCACTCGGTATCAAGCACGAGGCATTCCTATTTCTGAAATCCTTGACTACCACGGTTGCCGCATTGAACCACAAATTTTGACTCATGTGTTCTGTCCCTCATGCCGTGCGCGCTATGCGCCGATTTGGAACCTAATCAACGCGTATAATCAGGCGCGCGCTCGTCGAATTGCGACGATCTACCGCCTTACACCAGATACGTGGTCGAGAAGCGTTTGGTACGTCGTGAATCCAGCCTTCTTCGAGACTACTCAGGCAGGGTTCATCAACCCGGCTCGACGACGGCGCCGCAACCGGGCTGGAGGTCGGGCCCAGCCTCAGCGAAGCCTGCCCACAAGCTATCTAAGCAGCCCCATGCAAGCTCGTGTTTCTGGTAGTGCGATTAAAATCCAGAACTTATTATACTTTGACCAAGCCCAGAAGCTCATCGACATCTTTGACCAGGTCTTCGATGTGATTCCACAGCAAATCGCAGTTCATTTGGCAAGCTATGTCCTTCAGCACAGCTTAGCTGACGTCGGCACTTGGATAAGCCCAACCAGCCGCCTCAGGTTGCGACTTACTTTGGAACGCGGTGCACCAACTGAAAATCGTCTGCCAGATGTAAGTCATCCAGCTTTTGCGTATGAATTCCACCAGTTTGCGGCCAGACTTGCGCAGTGGTTCCCACGCGGAATCAAAATCAATGCTTTGCTTCGTGTAGGTTTCATTACACCTGCGATGGACCGCGCTACTCTGCGTCCGAGCTGGCTCACGCCACCAAAGATGGTATCGCACATTTCACACGACTTAGTGCTAGGAATTGAAGGTAGAGCGCTGTTTTCGAACGGCATGCGTGTTCCATACGCGCCCGGCATTGTCATTATGAAAGACCTGCGCGAATCCGACGGATATCTTGAGTGGCTGCAGACCCGTCCCACCCCTCGAGACGTCGCACCCGAAGCAGCAGCAGAACTAAAGCAAGTAGCTATAATCGCGCAGAGGCACCTTACTGACTGGGTGTCTTCCTTAGCTTTTTCTGATGTTGCTACAGCAATCCGCTGCGCCGCGACCCAACTCGTGCCAGGCCGACCGAGTAGACCCGTTTATGCTTCGGAATACTACTCCTTTGCAACAAAGTCCTTCCAGCCCATCTCGGCATTCACGAAGTGGGACCTTGATCAACATGAAACTGCGCTCAGAGCATTCATTGCGCATCATACCGTTGTAGAGCTCGCGATATCATTGAAGCTGGCTAAAATCATTCCCTCTTCGCTTGGTAGGCAAGAATCACTCACGGAAACGGATCCTACCATCATTGCTTTGAATCAATTGCTGGAGAGGCTTATCCAAAAACGCCCTACGTTCCTAGAGCGGCGTTATCCAGAGTTCTCAGGATCAGGTGGAAGCACGTTCAATCAGCCAGAATTGGTCTTTCTGCTGCAGCCCAGCGAGGTGGAGCGACTTCGCCCGTTTGAGGCACCACAAGCTGGCGATTCCGGCAATGCAGACGACAATGCAGATGATCAGGCAGATGACCTGCCCTACTGGGCTCATCGCGATCCTGTAATCGGGAAGCGACTTTCTCTCCCTCATGCAAAGGTACCGCCATTCATCCTCACAGATCTAGTCCTAGATTTGGTGGAGGCAGCGCTTATATCATCTTCTCCAGCGTCACTTGGCTTCCTAACCCGTTTCTTGTACGCAGCGTCGACAGACTTCCTTGCTCATGCGAAGCCCCAACTCTCCCCAGCATCTTACATTCGGGTTGATGAGAGCAAATCCGATCGTGCAGCCGAAGCCCTAGCACTTCAGTGCAGACCACACGTGCTTTCACTTGAATGCTACTTGCGCTTTGAGCCTACGTTCCAACTTCAGAGTGCATTCTCCGCAGCATTCTCTGGAGAGATCTTGGGACAGGCAGCTAATCTGGCACTAACTCCCTACGAATGCAAGCTCCGTGCCAAGTTGACTTGTAAACCAGAGGTCCAAGGTGAGAGTGTTGCCTTGCACTTCGAAGCTAAGCTTGAGGACATATGCGAGTTGAATGTTGTTGTCGGGCCGTATGGCGAAGTTTCAGTCCCCTATTCCATCCCACGACCAATCCTGGATTTAATGCTTCAGATGTCACCCGTGGACACTGCCAGAGCTACCACCCGAATGCCTCCTTTGCTTGCCCAGGTCCGTCCGCTTGGAGATGCACAGATACGAGATCCAGAGCGCATCATTCGAGCGGGTATTCAGAATGGTCTCCTGGCGCATTTGCGAATCCAAGAGCTTTTTGACCTCGTCTTATCCGTAGTCCAACAGCTCGACACTTCAGTCGTTAAGTCTGTCCCTGACTCCGAGCCCGCAAACAGTATGAAACCAGTCGATGCAGTTAAGATGCTCTTCTGTTCTTTAGACGAAACCCTCTGCCGGCTCTTACGAGCTACGCCAACGTCGCGACTTCTTGACCCGCCGATTATACTCGGTGACCGTATCGCGCTTCGACAGGTGATCGATGAGGGCTTTGTTGCGACTGCACCCGGATTCGAGGTGAAACCGGTTCGGAATTGGTTTAATGCGGACCGTGTTGGAAAGCGCTTTGGTCCTAGGGAAGCAGCTGCGGAACTACTTGCTACTGCATCTGCTTCCACCACTACCGAAGAGCCAATAGCTGCGCCACCCTCAGCCGAACCGCCATCTTCAGGCGAACTCTCAAGTTCTACAGAATCCGAAATCTGGGACGATTTGACAAACTTTTTATCGCCTATGAGAAGTGAGATCCGTCAAAGCTTCTGGATCGATCTTCTCAACACCGTCCTCTTAACAGGAACGAGTTACACTAAGGGCCTAGATCAGGCAGTGATACAACTAGAGACGCGATTGTATCGGGAGTCAGGAGGACTTGTAGGAAGCAGCAATACTGCAAATATACCTAAAATCACATCGTGTCTATTGCCATGCAGGTTCCAGCGATCGTCAACACTGCTGAGAACACGCTCCAGCGTGCGTGCTGCAGCATCCTGGGTTGCACATGCCATCGAGAGTCTGGACGTTCTGGAAAGCTCCACGTCACCTTCATCATCGCAGCCACTTTCGTTGCCTCCTGCCCCCTGGTCTCTATTGCGTGCGTATGCAGAGGGTAGAGAAGATCTTGATTTCACTCAGAGCCTTGCGTATGAGGAGAAGAAGTCCGAGAGTGCAAGCGACATTGACAATGAACTTGTGCTGCTTTACGATGCGGAACACCATCTTCATTTGAAGTTTGCAGACTCGAGTGAGCACGCATTTAAGCCGATGCTCCCTTCTATTATCAGGAAGAGCTTCCAACGCAAGCTCCGTCAGTACAAGGACGATGTCTCCAACCTGCGCGTATCCGCAGGCTCCCAAGAAGCTTATGAACGCGCCATTCTAGCTTTTGTCTTACAGAATAAGGTCGAGCTTCCCTTTACAACTTTTGCAGTTACGCTCCAACTTCCCGATCCCAATGCGTACTTCGATACAGCGGAAAACCCCAAGAAGAACTTTAAGGTACGCCTATTCGGCGTGTCCGATCGCTGGGTAGTGACATCCGTGCTACAGCGTGAGTCTCCCACTAGCATGGGCGGCACCTCACCTGCTCCTCCGTCGCCTCCTGGCTATGCACAGAATCTGGTCGGTCGTCTCTACTCTGCACGCATTGTCATCGACTCACTACCCTTTGCAAAGTTGACAACGCTACTTGAAATCACAGCCGGTGAGGACGAGAATAGCGGACGTGATCGGGAGTAGGAAGGGCTCTCAATGAATCCAGTCCGAAATCAGAGGTTCTCAACATTTCGTAGTTGCGGTCGCACCTCGTCCGTGATGCCGCAATCTGACCTCAATACAGCACATGTACACATAGTCTGCTTCGTTTTCCTCGTCTGTCTCACTCTGCCTCATATCCACTCATGTGTCACCCGCACGCCAAGCACACCGGCTAGCACGGGTGGATGGAGAAGAAAGAACCAGTCGCTTTGCCACATTTCCATTTCCTCGAGATCTCAGCATCCGTGAGGTGCATATGGTGTCGTCATGTCGCGGCATCCTTAGAACCACATTGTCTGTCTAATCCTTAAGCGCATTGTCCCGTTTGCCGCATCTTTCCTTACCCAGACGTCACCCTGCAGCCATGTCCAGTGGACCTACTCAGCGAGTGAGGGTGAAGTGCACCAACTGCGAAGAGATCTACGCGACCGAGGTGCCTGTTCCGCACTCCTTTGGCCCCTCCGCGGCCCCACTAACCCGTACGCCATGTCCAGAGTGCGGTCGTCTTGCCAATGGTGCGTTGGAACTCGGAATCCTTTCGACAGGTCTTGCCGGTAAATCGTAAGTGAGGCGTATGTGTGGATGGTGTGACACGCCCCTGATCTGAACCAACTTGAAACACCATTACACCATTGCGCTCTAGTTATCCCCGACTCCCCGCAGCCTTCTCCCACAGCACCGGACCAGACTCATCCGTCTCCCACAGGGACGGGTCCGTTGCCCATGTCCATGCTGAACCTGCCAATGATGCTACCGGAGCTTTTAGAAGGCTCCCAGTTTGGGTACGACGCCGAGACGCCTAGATTCTACTGATAATGTTGTGACGGCGCTGAATAGACCCTTCTGGCTTCAGATGTAGCATTCCTCCCTCTCACCTCATTACCACAAACATCGATTGCTCACTGTAGATTCTCTGCCGCTCCGTTGAACCTCCTGCAGATGATGTATGCACAGCGCAATGTCGACATCGATGCTTGGATCCGCGAGCAAATGGCGCTTGAGTCACAGCAGCCCACCGATCCAGAGTTCGTCGAAAACCTCAAGCGAGAGCATCAGCACGCGTTGACATACCGCGATTTCATGCAGATCTGTCTCGCAGTGGACGGCGTCTCGCGGTTGTTGATACCCGCCTCAGCCGCTTTCGGCCGCGATGTTTTCCAGGAGTTCCAGGAGGTGAAAGGACTAGACAGCGTGAAATCAACTGACGAGGGCAGTGGCAGTACAGAGGCGAAGTCAGACTCGTTTCAAACAAAAGGCAACGACGATCGAAAGGTGGGGCTCATTGCACGTGGTATTATAGCGCCCGTGGATCCACCGACCGGCAACGCCGATGTGGGTCAGCTTGCGAAGTACCTCGAGCAGGCGTGGCAAGAAGCACTAAAATCGCTTCGTCGACCGAGTGATTCCAATGCAAACTCCAAGGACTCTTCTGGTACTGCAGGCGACTCAGCACCCTCGACTCAGCCGAAGGCAAAACGCTCCGTTGGTCTAATATTATATGTCAAGCGAGGAGAGATTTCATTCGCTGAAAAATTGAGAAGGCTTCAGCTGGCTTTTGACACATTCAGAGCTCAATTCACATCAAGCTCGGAGATAGTTCCCTACTTCCAAGCCCTTATTGTCGCTCAAACAGATCCAGAGGCTAATTGGCCATATACCATGACAGACACTACTGGCATTATTCATGATTCGCCTGTAACATCAGCGATGCTCTCAGTACCCGATGCGACTCTGCTTGAAACGACTTTGAAGAAAGCACCATCTGCATTCTATGCCCCCGCGACACTGTTCGTGAGACGAAGTGTTCCATATTGTCCAATTTGTGTCGGCGATTGTGAGATTGGCGATCAGGCTATCACCCTACCATGCGGCCACCAACTCCATGCTGAATGCTTGGAGCCTTGGCTCGCCAAGCAACACTCTTGCCCACTCTGCCGTCATCCATTACCTCGCGCGAAGCGGCCTAGTCCGACTATGGCTGAGCTACGTGCACCGCTCCCAGACGCGGATTCCGCTACAATTATGTACACGTAATCGACTAAGCAATCAATTAGCACCTCCTGTATTTATAAACTAACCTTACTTTCGCTGTCCTAACTTGCTCCTGCCACGGATGTAAGCATAGAACATAAACGTTGCAAGAAGAGGCGTTCTGTCCTTCTCCACTTTGGGGCACAGCTCGGACAAGTCGAAGAGGATGACCCTGGGATGAGCACCTGCAGTGTGAGCCATTTCGATGGCTTCCCAGGCTTCCAACCCGACAGGTGAGGGACAACTTACGCCAGGCGCATCACAGCCCTTGACAGAGTCAATGTCAAAGGAAACAAAGATAGCCGCATCACTCGGGAAGGAGTCGAGGACATTCGCAAACTGTTGTGGGACTGTCAGACCCTGACTACGTGCGCTTTCTCTAAGTTGATCAAGCCAGTAAATTCGACCGCCCTTGCTCTCAACATACTCGGCGTGATTGCGGGAGCATTGTCCACCCTGCGCAGCAAACTCCACGAAGTGTTTGCCTTCAAAGCCTTCCGTCTGGAGCAACTGGCGGAATGGCGAGCCTGAATGAGCACGGCTGCCATGGAGCAAGGGTCGGACATCCAAGTGCGCGTCAATGTTGATCACACACAGCGGACGTGGCTTGCTGTTCTGCAAGGCCGACTGGTTACGGAGATACCGCAGCGCGGCATGAGCGTTTGGATATGACTGGTCGTTGCTTCCACCGATGCAGAACGGGTGATACCCAAGCATCAATGCTCGCAAGGCAAAACCCTCCAGTCGAAGGTGAGCCTCTTCCAGGCGATATCCGGAGTCGTTCAGCTTTGGCGGACTCGTCAGTGAGTCCCAGGTCAGCGCCGCGTCCAGCACTGCCTTTACATTTTCATCCTGTGGCTCGTCCAACTTGAAGCTACGCAGGTTCTGGTGCTCTTCTCCGCTGTAGGGTTCGATGACATCACCGAGGTCAACGATTCGCATGTGACTGATGTCCTCCTTGGTTTCGTTGTTGAAGATCGTACCTTTCTTCTTCAAGTAGAATCGGAACGCTGAGGGGCCCTGATAGCCTCCTGCAACACCACCATTGCGCAGAGTACCCTCGTCTGAGGGGAATCCAATCAGAGCGACGTATTGGAATTTCTGGTGGTTGGAAGCATCATCTCCCGATGCGGCCGAAGTCGTCACTGCAGAGACATCAGGGAGCTTCTCCAATGCCACCTGGGTCATAATCTTGTTCATGCGCGGGTCATCGTCACTCGCCAGCGGGGAAGCAATCCCGAAGGCAGGATCCTTGGGTCTGAGGTCCACGCACGATCCCGAGGGAGCGTAGTCGCATTTCTAAATGGAGGGCACAGGGTCATAAGATGCTTCGCGATGAGTGCTTTGGTCCACGCCAAGCCCGCGGCATGTCCTGGCTTGCGGGCAAAACACGAGTTTCAGGGTGAACGTACTGGACCTTGCGTTGAGTGGGAGGTCAAGGAGCGAGGATCTGACATGATCTGGGTTGCAATCCTCCGAATAGACCTGTGCGGAAGGGTCAGTCGACTTGATCGAAACGTTGTGACACGTTTTTACGCCACAATACAGAGTCTAGGCGCGTATACACAATTGTTTGATCACGGTTACCACCGCGCTGTTTCTCCGAGTACACCACGTGCTTGGGGCTAGAGAACATTACCATCCTATGACAACCAATGGTGCAACACAGAATACCAGTATAGATACGGAGGCGGACCCATGGGCCGAGCTATGCACCAGCCCGAATTCCTCTCAGTCAGAGACCAATGAGAATCGAAGCGCTTCGAGCGCGCCTGCTCCGCCGCCCGGGGGCGTCCTCAGACAGATCAGCCCCGGCATGAGTGTGGTGGCGTTCGAGTCGTCGGAGGCCTACCTCGCCCACCTCAGGAGGCGACTGGCTAAGTTGCAGGAGCGCCGCGAACCGGCTGTGAGGTCAGAGTCGAAACTAGAGAAGTTGAGTACGTCAAGGTTTGACCATAATTGGTCCCATGGATAAGGATGCCCCTGCGGATCTCAGTATATATCGCACGGATATATCTATCTATGTATTATTTCGTGTCAAATCGCATCCCCCGCTCCGGATGGACCTATATTTCCCGAATGGGGCAGGTCGACAAACTCTCGCTGTCTTAGGGCCCTCGTCGAGGGAGGCCGTAGTGTGATAGATCGTCTGAGTATTACATCCCCACTCCACTCTCAGCACTGACTTATCGTGCCCTTCTCGCACTGCCACACACCTATAGACCACTTTGTCTCGATGATCGGTAAGAGCATGGATGAGATCGAGATCGAGGACCCATTTGAGCGGCCCACAGAGTATACGGACTTGGGAGGAGAGGACACCGCAGATGATGGCATGAAGTCATCGATAGTGACAAGCTCAGGTGCAGAGGCCATCCAAGTCAATGGCGCGCAGCTCGCACAGAATCCAGAAGAGGCTATGAGGATACCTCTGCTGTCAGAGGTCGAGGCAGCGCTTAGAAGGGCGGCGTTAAGCAATGGTGTGAATAATGAGACTAAAGTGACCGATTCGGGCCCTGTCTCAGCGTCTCAGGTTGCTGCATCGATTTCGGAGTCCCCACACTTGACCAACCAGGTCGGTTCGTCCGTCAGTTCAACTTCAGGAGCTGAACGCGACGACGTTCAGCGTTCCCAGTCAACAAACCAATTACTCAATCTAGCAGCAGGATCAGCACAATCTCAGTCGTCATCACAATCTGTCAAGGCCACCGGGCCAGTTCCCAATGTGCACCGAGATGCCAAGCAACTTGACACAATTCAGGTAGACTGTGACAGCGCCGTCGACCCAGATGGCATTCCAACGCGAGGACCAGACTCAAAGCGCAGCGGCTTCAGTCTCAGCTTCGGCAAGAAAGACAAAGCTGTGAATCCTACAGAGCAGGAACTGCCACCTCCTCAGGACGGTTAGCAGTAGCGCTGACACCACTCCTGACTGAGTGGTGACAAACACTACTTATTCTGGAGTCGGAGCGACTCCAATGTAAATAAATGGACTGCAAACCGTGAGGTCAGAGGTATCTTTATTCACGGCATTCACCAACGCGTCTACTGCTGTCACGCTGTCGCCGTCGCCGTCGCCGTCGCCGACTGTTCTCACCGATCCCAGGACACTCGCAACATACTGCGAGTCCGACTTGCGTTTATTTACTTTGATCACATCCGTGAATCTCGCGATCCGCGTGGATACTCTGCTTGGAAATTGCGCGTAGCAACGTGCCATGGCGCAACAACCTACGGTACGTTATCTCTTCAAGTCTGCTTCTTAGTCCGGTCTAGTTCGCTCAGAGCATCCGATGCCAGTTTCGTGAAGGTCTGTGCGCACACTCGTAATTCGTTGGTCCGCTCACTCAAGCTCGTCATCCCATCCACTTCTACATGCAGGCCTTCGACTGGGCCTCGATTATGAGCGTACCCACGCCCGCAGCCTGCGCTGGGCAGCCTAAGGGACAGTCTAAGAGCCACACCGCAAGTGGACATCCTCAGCGCCAGGCACATGCTCAGTATCATCCTGCCATCGGCCATAACCATCATCATGCCGGAAAGCCACACACGCCGAGCCACGGCCGTCAACAGCAGACAGCGACAACAGTTGTGCCACCTCCGGCCTTCCTGCTGGCCACGCAGGCGGAAAAGAACAGAGTCGCTCCGCTCCATGTCGTTCCACAACCAGGAGTACCTGGAGTAACCGCGTTTGCACCAATGTACGCCGCCTATCCAATGCCCGGCGTGATCATGCCGGGCTATATTACAGCTCCTCTCCAGCCCACGATGCAGCTCTGTCCCCAGGGTGTCATAGGAAACCCACCCCAACCCCAAGTGGTAGCATTCCAGCAACAACAGCAAGCTGCACAGTTCTTGGGAGCCGACGGAATAACTAGTCAGCAGGGTGCGGATGCCCATCACCGACCAATGCAGGCAGGGCAAGAGCAGGCTAAGAGCAGTGAGTCGAAATCGGACTTAGTAGAAACTCCAAGAGGAACAGTGCAGTCATCGTCTGAGCCAGCTTCGGGCGATTCTAGGAGATCAACGGAGCAACGCTCTGACATGAGACAGGACCGGACTTCTCAAGGGCAACCGCGCTCCGCAGACTCACAGAGTGCTCATCGAGGTGGGAAAAACAATAACAACCACAGCAACACCAAGCCGTTCAACAGCAAGGGAGGACCACAACAGGGCAAAGGTCCCGGAAACAATAGCAAGAAAGGAGGACCTCCGCCTCAGAAGATGGTTCTTTTCCGAGGAATGCTCATGCCAGCATCGATTATCTCGAAGCTCCCTCGGGATGACTCTCCCGAGGCGCTTGAGGCATGGCTAGAGGAGCGCAAACGGAGGTATCCCACACGTCAACGCGTAGAAGAGGCCATGAAAGTGCAACAGACAGCTATGGAAGTCTCCAATCAGTCAGACTCCACTCATGAGAGCAGCTCAGTATCACCAACAGAAACTGAGTCTACACACGTAGGTGAGACGGAGGGGACGAAACGGGTTAAGTTAGATACGTCCACCCACAGTGATGACAAGTCGATTCAGACTACAACGAGTCGGGCTTCGATCCGGTTCCGAACATTGGATGGTGACGCTTCCGGTGACGACGGCAATGATGCGTCTGCATCGGAGGTTGAGGAGCTCTCTTCACGCCAAGCACCTGAATCCGTTAACACCGCATCTAACCAGAAACCAATGCGTCAACAGCCGAACCGTTCAAAACCCCATGGCCCAAAGGTTTGCAACACATTCCTGGAGACTGGCGAATGCGAAGCCTCTAAGCAGGGTAAATGCAACTTCAATCACGATGAAGATGCTCGTGCCGCAATCCTCGAGGCTCGACTTCGACGACTCGAGAAGGAGGCACTTCGCCGAGCACAGAGACAGTCGCAGATCGACGAAAGTGCTGGCTATGACATTTCGCACCCAGCTTTGGTGACCATGCATGGCCATGTGGGTCATGCGACCGCGGTCGCTCGACTTAATGCGTCAACGAAAGGTGACGCCTCGAAGAAGCTGTTTACACCCCCGCCAAGTGTATCCATCATTCGCAAAGTTGTCGCTGCAGAGCTGTTACAAGATCACGCGCGGATATTGGCCGCGTTCAAGTACTTAATCGCGAATAACTTCTTACAGTAAGCCTCGAAAACCAATCTTGGGTCATAATCTTGACGAACGTTACATTATTGATAGTTTACCCTGGCACCTGCTTCATTGTATTCTAGCCGCGTTTATAATCACTGACCATACAGCAGAGATGCATCAATGAGTGAGAATATATCAATTGCTTATGTATTGAACTATACACTCCATGCAAAGATAGGACGAGTGCTTGAAACATAGATCAACAAGACACTCCCCGATGGAGAGCTGGGAAAGAAAAAGATGAGACAATGATACGAACTAACAGACAAACCTGCACTGGATTTCTCGCCTTTAATCTTATTGTGCAGGTACTGGTGGGAAGCAATCGACCTTTGACACCTGGACAAACTTCTCACCATTGATCATGCAAACAACTCGAATACGCGCTATAAACTTGTCGGGTCGTTCGGCTGCTTCGCACATAAAGTCTTGTGTTACGCTGTTCTCTGACTTGGCTGGAATTGTTCGAGATGAGGCTGGCTTAATATGCGCTTTCAGATGAGATGGCACAGAAACCGACAGTTCGAGGTCAGTGATATCAGTAGGATTAGTGTTGGAGTACTTTGCTGTAACGGTGACGGACTTGGGTGAGGTGTACTTGAATCCAAGCTTAATGATAAGACCCTTCTCATTCAATACGACGGGGTCACTGGCTGGGGAAGCAGCAGAAGCGGTTGCGGCAGCGGCGCCGGGTTGCGCAATCGCAACACGCGCGAGCATATCAGTGATATCACTCGTTTCAGGCTTTGCCGCAGGAGGGCTAAACAAGTTGGGCATACCGGTACCAGGCATTCCAGGCATACCGGGCATAGCAGGCATTCCAGGCATTCCAGGCATACCGAGCATTGGGGCAACTCCCCCAGGCGCCATAGGCATTCCTCCTGGGAGAATGGGCATAGCTGTTGTTGCGGGTGCTGCTTGGGTTTGTGGGGCAAGGAACATGTCGAATACATTGGGTGCGGCCGCAGTCGTAGGTGTTGTTGTCGCTGCTCCTGTGCCAAACAGAGTATCTGCAAGGCTTGTAGGCGGGGTTGTTTGCTTCGCATCCACTTCTGCGGGCTTTGCCGTTGCAGTTGCAGCCGGAGCAGCAGCAGTAGACGATGATGCGCCGAACAATGCCTCTAAAGTATTCATCGCACTCTGAGGCTTAGATGCCTCGGATGCCTTAGGCGAAGAGGCCTCAGTAGACTTCTCAGGGACTTGAGCTTCATCAGCCATATTTTCGCGCTTGTCCAGGGTACCGAACTTGCCCGGTCGCTTGAACTTGGGCATGCTAGCGAGGATCTTTGGCCTGAGGCTGTCGTATTGAAGCAAGTGAAGATATTCGGAGCTACGCTGCTGGAGCTCAGGGTTCATCGACTTCAAGTTGAGCGAGAAGAGTCGCTTGCACTCCGTGATAAGCTCTGGCGATTGAATAGCACTTTCGGAGGTAAGACCGAAGTGAGCAGTCAACTTGGCCAGAGTGTTCAGAGCAACCTGCTTGGTGGCAACTGTAGTCTTCTTGCTTTCGATCAAGCTGCCGACAAGCTTAATCACGGCCTGAGGGGTGTACGCCGAGAAAGTAGCCTTGAACTCGTTCACACTGGCCTTCTCGGCATCTGCCGCGTTGATGAGGTACTTGCCATATTCACCAATAACCCAGAGTGCGAGGCTGGAAAGCGATGACTGTTCCACGATAGTCGGATCCGCGAGAGTCTCGGCAAGTTTGTATACTGCAAAGCGATGCTGTTCCTCGGTTCGTGAGATGAGTGAAAGCAAGTCGGTGGCTATGTAATCAGGGGCAATGCTACCCGTTACGGCCAAGACCTTGATCATCGTGCCAATATACCAGTTGCATGTTGGAGCATAGGTATCCACCAAATAATAGATCTTGTTCGCGAGGTCCGCCTTGAATTGCTGTTCACCGGGTGCAATAGCAAAGTAGTTCAACATCTCCTTCACGAGGTTCTTCGCATTGGACTTGTTGACGAGAGCGAAGATGAGATCAAGCGCCTTGCGACGAACGGGGACATCGTTGTCACGCAAGAGCTCGATGATAATCGCACGGTGTTCATTCACCGCGGCGTGGTCGCGATGCACGAGCTGGCAGAGTGCGTTGAGCGCAACGTACTTGATGCTACTTGATTTGTTGATCAAGAAGCGACCGAGGAGGTTCAGGGCCAATGTACGAAGGCCATTCTCGGCCTGGATGCTGAATACAGTCTGGCAGCATTCATAGAGCACTGCACAGCCGGGCACCTCGCGCTGGTCGGTATTCAAAAGAATCATCGCGAGAACATCCGTGACCATCTTGCTTGTCTCGACATCGTCGCGACCGAGCTCTCGGATCAACTGCAGCACACGGACCTGAAGGAAGGGATCGATGATACCCATCATGTCGTACTCCGCATCGCCGTTGACCCACAACGACTTAAGAATCTGGAGCAAGCGCGGTACGTGCTGTCGGAACTCCGGGACGCACTGCTCGGGCGCAATACGGCACATCTCAATCATCAGCGTCAGCGCAGTGACCTGCACAGCATTGTTGCGTGTCTGCAGGAGCTGGTGAACACCTGGAAGGAACTCTTCGATCAAATCGGGCACCTTTCGAATGAATCGAAGTGCACAGAGCGCGGCCTTCTTGCGCAAGAACGGCTTGTTGCTGCTCGTAAGGAAGTTGGCAACGTCCTTAGCGAGCTCGCGTGCCATATCCGCCGAAGCAACACTACCCAGCGCACAGAGCGCCAAACCTGCGACGTAGTCCTGATCACCCTCGCGCGAGAGATCCTTCTTCATCGTGTTGGTCACCATCATGAGGATCTCCTGGTTCTCCTGCAGCAGGATCATCAGCGCCAGGTACCCGATGCGCTTCTCCGCGAACTTGGACGACGCTACGAGACGAATCGCCTCCATCTGGCCGAACTCAGTGGGGTAACCCATCAGGTGGATGAACAGCAGCTTCGCCACGTGTCGATGCCTGAGAGATTCATCTAGAAAAGTGTGTATCAGTCATACATAGGATTCACAATTGATATAAGTCCCCCCGCATCCATGCCAATCCGCGCGTTTCAACTCATTCGCTTCGTCATGTCCCACCAGTGAGCACGGAAAACGGGGTGTTTGACTGGGTGACCGAAGCAGCGTCCGGAAGTGGTGCGTTGCAAACGATAGCACGACACACTCGCCGCAAGCACAGCCACTATGACCTCCGAACTCACCACGCAACCACATGAAAAGCAGCCGGAAAACCTCTACGTACCCCCGCTCTGGAACGCGGCTCGAATCTCAGCACTTTCACGTGCTACGATGGCCCTTTCCTCTGCGGCCGTGCGGCATTGTCGCACCGCTTGAATAAAATCGCGTAGTTTGGTTGACATGCTATGATCTGGTGTCGGAATTCAAACACCCACGATATCGATAGGCCACCTTTTTTAACACGATATGCCTGAGGAAAGGAAAAACCAAGCTAATATCCGTCCTGGCCCTGATTTTTTCGATTTCGTCACTGCACCGTCTGGCTCGGCTTGGTCAGCACCTCAGCTGGCGAAGATTTCGCCGCACAGGCTTGGAGTGAGGCGAAGGCATGTCAAACGCCCCTGAGACACTCTGCAGAGATGCGCAGCGACACCGCCAGTCTATGTGCCCCTCACATGGACGCGGTAGACGTCATTCCACCTCGGGGATGCACCATCCCAGAAGACACCTACGTGTTGCTTGGCCGGTTGGTTGGGGGCTAAGTGTCGAGTACTAGTGTTGTTATGTGCATTTTATTATTACTATTTCTACTACAGTTAACTTGTTTGACTAGTTACATGAAAGAAAGAATATACCATAACTCGCTTGACATTAGCGTCTACAGCGAAATGTCACCGCCAATGTCTCCTCCATACACAGAGCTGTTCCACTTGATGAACTTCTCGTCCCATACCTTCACCTCACCGTCCCACTTGCTCAGCTCGGCTTCCCACGCCTGCAGTTGCTGACGCCACTCGGCCAAGTCCTTCTGCTCCTGCTCGGACAGGCCCGCGGTATCCGGCGAAACCACTTCGGGGTGGGCCAGCTCATCCCTGATCATCTGGGACCATCGCTCTCGGAGCGAGGCGAAGAGATTGCGCACGCTGTGCAGACTGTCAAGGACAAGAGTATGTAGGACGCGCTTCAGGGCCTGGCGATGTGCGAGCGCGGAGAGACGTGCGGGTGGGACGCGAGCTGCAACGCATGCCGCGCGATCTTCAGCCTTCGCACAGAGGGCGTTGCGCTGCGCAAGGAACGCCTTCGCCTCGTTCAGCCAATCCTGCTTGTCGTCCTTGAGCATGGTGGGGTAGGAGAGCAAGAGCTCCTCGAGAGATGAGGCGAGTCCCAGGAACACGCGAAGCTCGTTTTGCAGGGAGAAATAACCAAATCGTGGGTGGAACTCGATGTTAGATTCCAGAAGACGCTTCATATCACGCTCTGACAAGTGCTTTGTGCGGAGAGCCTGGAGGAAGGATCCATGTTCGGGGGAGCTGGGGCCATCCGTCATTGTGAGAAGCGCAGTGGTGTTCAGGTGGTTGCGTCGGATGAGCTCCTTTCGCATGTTGGTCAGTTCGGGAGTCTCAGGGCCGAGCCTCTCGCCGTTGGGCCCAGGGGTGGGAGTTGGGTTGTTGTTGTCGATTCCTGCTTCAAGGGCGATTGCCTCAGCAGTGTTCACGGGCAAGCTAATACCATGCTGCAGCAGAAGCTGCGTGTTCGACAGCGGTGCGGGCTCAAGACGAACCTCGCGGGCATCATGGTTCTCGAAGGTCGTGGGCTCGTTGAGCGATGCCTTCAACTTCTCTGCAATCTCTGGAGACTTCTTGGCTGCCTTGGCGCGGGCAAGGATACGGTGGTACTGATAAAACGAGCCGTAGCTAATCGTGAGCTCTTCACCTGCTGCGATATCTCGGGTGGCGCGCAGGCGAATGGCGAGTGGTGCCAGGCCAGCAGCGACCGGGAAGACCGTCGTGAGGTAAGTATTGGACAACTCTGGATTGGCGTGATTGATAAACTGGAGCACTGGAGCGAGCGCTAGAATGGAGTCGTCCGCCGAAGACGAAGCATCGGAAGGCGAGGTAGCGGACTCTAAGACGGTCTTAATCCAGTCACTGATGGTATGGGCCTCGGCTGATTGCACTGCAGGGATCTCGATCGCATGGTTGAGCACGGTCACGTAAGCCTTCAAGTAAGACTCCTGGGTAAGCGTTCCCTTGGGGAAAAGCTTATCAGCGAACGAGGATGACGATGCCACAAGCGCGGAGACGGCATCAGCGTCACCATCTACGGCTGCACCGGCATTCTCAGCGGCAGCCTTCTTCGCGCTCTCGGCAATTGCAGCAGAGGCCTGCGCAAGACTGGTCATGGTCTGTTCGATCACCGTCCGAATTCCATTGCTAAGCTGGAGGTGCTGGTCACGGGCGATAAAGATGGGCGACTTGCCTGTAATGTGGAGGTCATCCAAGGCCTTCTGGTCGAACAGGCACACCGAGGCGGGCTCGGCATATCCTGACAAGAGCTGAGCCCACTCAGAGTTCTTGGCGTGGACTTGCTCATGCAGGAGTCGAATCGCGAGAAGGCTGTAAGGATCCGTGACGTTATTCTCACGGAGCACGTCGATCAAGATGGAGCACGGAGAGTCCGCCTCGGCGTATGGAGCATCCAGCGTCAAGATCGATCGCATGGGGATTTCGAGAATCACATCGTTAGCTTTGATCGGCGCTGTAGCGAAGAGACCCGGTCGCGCAAAGCTGATATTGGGTGAGAACGATGTGCGCGGAGCACCGACATCGATGGGACCGACATATCCTCCGGTCTGTCGCACCCACTTCATCACCGCGGCGGATGTAGTGCTAATCTGAGCCAAGAGCACCAAGCCGAGGACGAAAAGGGCGAAGTATCGTGTGTAGCGAGGGGTGCTGGGCCTGCTTGTGCAGGCAATTTCGGAGCACATCGAAACACACATGCTTTCCACAACTTAGTTGCAGCCGGTATCCGACCAATATCCAGATCTTCGACGCGGAAGAAAGTGTGGAATTTCAAGGAGATCGATCTGTGTCAGCATGCCTTTCCAGGCTTTCGCGGGCGACTGCTGCGGATTTTGGACATGCGCTTACGGGAGCAGCACTAGACAGGTAGTCCCAATCCCCTGCAGTGAGGAGGGCCCCGTCTACCCACTGCAAGGAACTTAAAGGACTGGATGCTCTTGTTCTCGCAGTGATAGTGAGCACCAGTGAGCGCGCATTCGTTCGCATGAGCTGCCTGATCACTAGGCGATAATCGTGGAGCTGGAGGGAACAGGCGACATAACCTACCACATCATCCGTATCGCCTTCTATATGCGGCGGATGCCAGGCAACACCACCGTCCAGCCGACACTTAACTCGCAGTGGACCTGACAAGGGTCGTTACGGAGCCGTTATCCCTAGGGAATGCTAGCTGACACAGGTGATCTCGCGACGATGTATAATGACGCTATGCGGTGCCTATCCGGCTATAGTGTCTCAAGATACCACCGGAGACGTTCCATCTGCCCTCTTCTCCTATCCAGCTGCTTTCTCCCAAGAAACGATTTCGCCTGTGGTTCTCAGGGTTAAGGAGGGCGTCTCATGGCTAGCGACTGCAGGGGATTAGAGCGCCTCCTGGGGAGTCTGTGCACAGGCTGGCGTGCCAACATATTCCCATTTCATCGTGAAGCGGCGCTGGAAAGCTGCTCGGGCCGGGGCTGGCGCGGTGGAAATTTGAATTTCAAAGGGTTGAGGAGGTTGAAAAACAGAGTGAGTAGGGGATGGAAATTGAGATATGCGGTGAGTGAAATGTGAGTATTATTTTACGTACGTGTGCACAGGCGTGTGGTAATGCTCTTTATTGTGTTTAATTTCTCGCGAACTACCAGTAAGCCTCGCATATCCAATCCTAAAACGTTCGTGTACTCAACCGCTTGAGTCGTTACTGCCATTTCTCCCCACGTTTGGACGCACAGAGTCGCCTTACACGGCCGCGAGCACCTCACCGAACACCCCGGGCCCGCGAAGCATCTCGAGCTGAGACCAGCCTTGACGCGACCCACCTACCTCGCCCGTGCTCGCTCGTGCTTGTGTTGGTGTGTGTGTTGCCACTGCTAACTGCTGCAGGTGAGCGTTCATGTCCGCCGCAACAGCAACAGCGACAGGACCCAACTCACAAGCTGACTTCTTTGAACACCGCAAGACGCCTGCTGAGCTAGCACAAGAGAAACGCCACAAGGAGTTCCTCGAATACGTTCACAACCTAGCCAAGGTAGGTTACTTCCTCCTTTAGGTTCTTTTTTCGCCTCACGATCGTTGTACTTGCAAGCTTTCTTGCTGGAAGTGGGTGTGTAGCTAGGACCTGAATGCGCATTGCTGACACCGCACTGAATACTCCTGATGGTGCCCTCCTGCACTCCTTCGTTCTAGTCCAAACTCCTTCCAACCAACTACCCTGGAGGTCGTCCACCTGGCGGCTCGCCTTCTCACTACACTAGCGTCGTGCCTATATCCGAGACACCGTCTGTCAGTGCCAGCATGAGTGACGACTTAGAGCAGAAGCGCCTAAAACAGCTCGAGTACCGAAAGGAGCTCGAGAGGCAAATGCGCGAACGACAGGAGCGTGAAGCTGCAGACCCTCAGACCAGAATCGGACGAGCCAGAGCAGCGGCAGGAGTGCAAGCAACTGGCGGTTCACCCACCCATCACGGACACCCGGACCCACAGCGTTCACAGGAATCAACTGGTGGCTTTGGCCGCAACCACAGCCTTCAAGTTCAGATCACAAGCCCAATTGCAGGTGGGCCCCTCACATCGGGCTATGATTCAGTGGGCACATACTCCATGCCATCGCAAGCAACGTCTCAATACGATCCACGGGACGAGTACTCATCGGGAGCGAGTGCAAGTCAACAGCCAGGCTCCCAACAGCCAGCTACGACAACGGCTGCCACGGTTCAAAGCACGTCCATCGCGAGTCTAGCCGACTCTAGCGTTGAGAGGAAGCGTGCCATGGCAGCCGAAACACGAGCTGCATTGGAGCAACAGATCAGGGAAAAGAGGGAGCGAATGGAGGCCGAACGTCGGGCGCTTCGCGACCAGGTTGCCAGACCAGTATCATCGTCAGCTCCAGAAAGCGTACAGTCGCAATCTCAGCCCCAGTCGCAGCTATCACCCGCGTCAAACGTAGGCTCCGCCTCACTACAGATGTCGGCTCAGGTCCCACGCCAGAGTGCTCCACAACCTCCTTTGCCTGCGGCAACACTCCCTTTCACGCCTTTTAATCCTTTCGCCTATCCTTCCCCTCCACTGCAATATGGATTTGGCGTTGGCATGCCACTCATGGGATCTCCCATCGGAATGTATCCTTTAACCGGAATGCCTAATCCCTACGATTCATTGGGTGCTGCAGCCGCTGCGGCCTCGGGATTCCGCTCACACTATTCCCTCGCAACTGAGGGACTTTTTGCTCAGCCAGCGCTCCCCGTTGCGATCCCAGTGCAGCCACCTGGGCAATACCAGGCTAGTCCTGGTATGGCTCATGTAGACTCAGATGACCTTTCGCGTTCCCCAGCATCTGCACAGCCACCCGCTCAGCGAGGCCAGCCGTCGCAGAGCCAGTCGTATTCCTCCCAGCAGTCTGGAGCCCAGTTGTCGCACTCGAGTACAAAACAAGGCGCAGGTTATGTTCCTCATGTCTCAGCTAACACCAGCTCTGAGGTCTTGATGGATGAGCGTAAGGCAGCGGCCCAGAGGTATCGTGAGGAATTGATGCAGCAAATGAATGAAAGTAAAAGGCGCAAGCAGCGCGACGAAGAGTATCGCAAGCAAGAGGAGGCTGAAAATGCTGCTTCCTTGGCATCTTATAATCCATGGGGGAAGGGCGGTGCTGGTGCACCATTCCGTGATAATACTGGAAGGATCGTAACGAATCCGAAGGCACTGACCGGAAAGTCAACAACAACAGATGACTTCATCCACTCCTCCGCGATTGATAATAATACCCAATTCCAACAGCATCAGCAGCAGCAGCAGCAACACCCTCAGTCTCAAACATCGAGTGAGGGCAACAACCGCTCTCCACCAGTGATTCGAGGTTCGCTGGGCTCTGGAAATCTCTATCGCGACGAGCGAGAGGAAAAGCGTCTCAAGCATGCCGCCGCACAACAGCAGCTGAAGGAACAGATTGAGCAGCAACGTCGAGCAAAGGAGGAGGCACGCCGAAAGAAGCTCGAGGAGGAGCTCATGGAGGAAGCACGATTAGCTAAGGAGCGTGAGCGTCTACAGGAACGATGGGAACGTGAGCGCGCTCAAGAACAAGCTATCGCTCTCGAGAAGGCTGCAGCAAAGGCAGGTGGCGCAAGCGGGGCGAAGCGACCTGGTGGCGGTGCTGAGGTCACAATCGCGGCACCACCTCCACCATCAAATCACAGCAATGCGCATGATGACTCCCAAACGCAATCCAGCGCGAGTACTATGCCTGCTGATCTCGAAATCCCACCAGGTATGGGCGAGTCTGCAAAGAAAAAATGGTTACGACTTCAACAAGCCAGGCTACAGCGTGAACATGATGCCGCCGTTGGCTACGTTAAGCCCGACTACTCCAGTGTCGTTGATGACCGGCCCATTGGTGGCGCACCCCGCAAGCCACCGCAGCCGCAGCCTCAACCGCAACAACCAGTTCCTGAAACATCGTTGCATCCACAGGTTTCTGAGCCGCAAGCTCACCTCACTCAAGGCCAGCCTAACCAGCCGAGGCAGTTCTCCGTTGCCGCGACGGCACCGGACCCATATTCCAGCGTGGCACCGTCGCAGTCTGGCATGCATCCTATGGCGTCGCATATGAATCCTGAGTTCGTCCCGTCAAGGTCTGAGTTCTCGTCTGGGTACCCCGAGATGGGCAACTATTACGGAGGCGCCAGGCCGCGACCTGGTTCAGGGATGAGACCCCCATCTGGGTATCGTCCTGGATCGTCTTTGCTTCAGAGCGCAGGACGAGCGATGCTCTTTGGTGAGTCGTCGGGACGGGGTGGAGCTGACACTCTGCTGGACGATCTGGAGCGACAGCGTATCGAGCTTAGACGCCGCCTCCAACGGGTCGCCGAGCCAGAATTTTCGAAACCATTCGATGCGAATCCTGACGATGCCCGGTTACGATCAAGGGATATGCATCAACCATCCTTCGTGCATGGTGATCCTGAGGTCGCTAAAGGGTATGGTAGCGGGTATGGCCACGGTTACTCTGACAATTCGTTTTATCCAGGTGTTTCACACCAGCAACAGCAACCCTGGACGAATCTGGGTCAGCCAGTCAATTATTCCGCTCGCAAAGGCTATGGCATCTTGGAGCAAGACTCTACATTTGTCGGTGTTAGCAACGATGCTGAGGTAGACACTCTGTTTGGATTGCCCCCAAGCACATCGAATCAGAATGCCAAGGACCTGAACTCCGCTTCGGAGCAGCCCCATGCGAATCGTGTCCCAAAGTTGGATTTGGATCCCCAGTTTATTGAGGAGCAGCAGAAGAAATCAGATTTGAGTGTTCGCGGCAATGATACGAATGATCAGCAGCTTCCCAGTGGAAAGTCATCCATGATCTTCCCAGGCAAGACGCCCCGCGGAGAAGTTCCCACAGGCCCATTCCGAGCAAACCTGGGCTCGACAGCCTCGACCGATGCCGATACGGATATGGCAGTTCTCGAGCGCTTCCTAAGGCGCGCGCAGTAGCTGCAGCGTTAAAAGTGTAAGAATGTTGTCAATACATGTATGTATGTCGTCCATTTAGACCTATAAGCAAGTTCCGAGGACGTTTGAATTCGAATTTGCCTGGCGGAAAATTCAAAAGCAGTCACGATTCGAGGGCGAATCAGGGTTATATCGGGCCGCAACGTGGATGCCCCGGCCTGTGCATCGCGTATGTGCCGTTTGGGCTCCATATACCATAGTGCGAGCTACACCTACAAGCCAATGCTTCCATTCCGCACGCGATGCGTCCGGGTGGATGGGGTTGCTTTTTGAACAGGACGCGGTGGATGGAATCATTTTCGGTTATCTCGTTCATTTCTGAGGGTCCAATACTGCATGTTTGATAAGTTGAAGCGCTGTGCAATCCACTTAATTATATGCAACACTAGCAGCTGTATCCATCTCACCGATGCTCTACCACTGGCACTCTTCCCTTCCATCGCTTTTTTAGTCCAAAGTCAATCCAGGTCAGACTCATTGAGTGGTCGTTGCACGATGCTCAAAGGGCAGGTGACACAGCACCGCCAGGCTGATCTGGGTGGTGCATACTCTGCAGCGGCAGCGGTTGGGCCATCTGCTCCCGCCGCTGCGGCGTTCGTCGCCGGAATTCCCCCTGGTTCAAGTCCGACCAGCCAGCCCAATTCAAGTGTAAACCAGCCGTTGTTGCTTTCGGTGACGGGTATTGGCACTGGAAAGGCCGTATCTGAAGTGCGACCCAAGTCGTCCGCGTCCATGTCGATTGTGGCCGGCCCGGTTGCGGCCAGCAGTGGCTCATCTCTCGGCACTTCCACACAAGCCTCGAGACCGTCGTCTTCGTCTTCTGCCTCGAGGAAGCGTGCGCCACCGAGTCTCATTCCACGCGCGCCTACGACGCTACTCCGCGTCCTCTCGCCGCAACCCTCTGGTGCCGCAGCCTCTCACTCCAGCGGCGGACAGGGATCAGGTCAGAATGCGGCAACGGCTGCTGCATCAGGTCCTTCGTCTGCCTCTACAAGCTCGCCCGTATCCACGCCCTCGACAAGGATACGTCGTCCACTGACGCAGAAGCTCGAGTATTATCCTCGGCCTCCTTCACCAGTCCCAACGGCATCCCCCGTCGTAGGAAGCCCTGCAAGCAACTCTAGCGGGTCCTCAGCTCCGAGCGGTTATCGACGCACACAGAGCCCCTCTTCGATGTATTCGCAACCGCTTCGCCAACCGAGCCAGAGAGCGGAGCCACAGTCCAACCGACCACAGTCCCCGAGCACCCCGAATGGAAATGGAATTGGACCAAGCAACCCATATTCGGCGCCGGCTCAACCTAAACCTCTTTCCAAATTAAGTGGAGCACCAGGATCGCTGACAAGCAGTGTCACGAGTCCTACTAGCATCACCACTGGATCAAGCCGATCTGCGTCCTACAGTAGTTCATCAATATCATCGTCAGTACCACTTGCAAATCCAGATGGCCCCGTGCCAGCATCTCTCTCGATCCCGAAACTTACGCTAGTTACACCCGCCCGACAGAGTGAGATGCGTCGGCTTGCCTCGTCCGGTTCGCCTCAGACTGGTGCGACAGACCTCCTGCAGCCGGCCACGGACAAGCGGGTTCCAGTCCAAATCCAAAATCAGCCCAGGCTCCTGCACTCGTATTCTAAAACCACGTTACTCGCGACGCCAACGACGAAGCAAAGCCCACAGACGAATCCTCTCTCACTTCCTCCCCTGACACCATTGGATCGACAGGATGACACGAAAGGTCAAACAATTGAGTCGGGCATTCAGAATGGTCTTGCACCTCCCAAAGCCGCGCTCCCTTCGGGTGCGAGCACTCAAGACGCGCAATCAGGCGCGCACCAGAGTGTTTTGCTGAGCCGGACTCTCTCAGAGGCAAGCGACACTGAGGTCCACATCCCTTCGGCGTCCTCCCCTGACTTTACGGCAACAATTGAGCTCGAAAAGTCCCAAGACTTCTCACAAACGTCAGATCCTGCGAGCCCATTAGAGGACACAGACACAAACATGTCCTTGAGCATTTCAATCGATCAATCTCAGAGATATGAAACACATTGCGCGATCGCAACTGCAGTGGAACATGATTCCTCGTCAAGCGAAGACACGTTGCTCCTGTATAATGCTCCTGAGGTCAGTGCGGTCCACCGCCTGCTTGAGAAGAGCGATGAGGAGATCGTCAGCCTGTTAAAGAATCCCGAAGCGTTACGACAGCAGCTGAATATTCCCGTTCGTCCAGCCTCAACTCCACCGGAGTCGGAAAGATCGTTTAAAGAACGGCGCCTGAACCACATTCCTACGAATCTAGCAGCCTCAAGTTCTCACAAAGGAGATTCCCTTAACTCAGGTCTTCTTCGGGTCAAAGCTGCAATGCTTCAAAGTCCCAACGGATTGTCGACGGATGATGTTGTGTATTTGCTCGGCATCGACATGTCGTCTCTTAACTCTCCATCCTGTTCACCGTCAGCGCTTTCGTCCGATAAGCAATCACCTGCAGCGCCAGGTATGGCAGCGAAGAGGCCAGCCACTAAGCGTGCAAAGCGACAACCTCAGTGGCAAGTCAAGCCACGACCACCTAAACCACTGGCTGAGCGTGACAAGGACAACCGACTTCGAATCATTGCCTTACAGCGAGAATATGCTTACCTTTCATCGGTGGGGCTAGGTGAAGTCTTCCAGGGAGAGGCTGCAAGAAAGGCCGCCATTGCGTGCCGTCAGGCGTATGACCAGCGGCTGCAACAAGAGCGCACGATCGAGAGGCTGATTAACTTCCACAACAATCATCGATACTTCTCCGACTGCTTCTACAACAAAGCGATCGCACCAATTGGTTCAGGCTCGTCTAACCACAGCGACAATTCGAACAGTGGTTTGACATCGTCTCCTCCACGATTGCGCGTATCACCACCGAGTCCACGAGCCAAATCTGGCCTTGGTGATGCCCATCTCACTTCACCAAACCGAGAAGCCGCGACCCGATTTTTACAACAGCAGCACCAGCTAGGGGCCGCCTCTCAGGAAAAAGACGATACCGCTGCAGGCGAAGCATCGAATGCTCGTGTCGTCTTCTTGCTTTCTTCGCCACCCCGCTCCACCCGTGGGCGTAGTGGCAGCCCAGAGTCCGGTCGCCTGCCGTCGCCGGCCGCAGATAAGCAGCGCCAGTCTGCCAACGCGTTGCCTCCGTCGGGTATACCCTCACCTGAACCCCTCCTAACTCCAGACGAACTTGAGGAAGAACGTGAGATTCAGCAGCAGCAAATTAGTGAAATTCTGAGCAATTCTGTCGCTGGTCCAGCATTGCCTGCGGCTATTATTCATCGAGTTCGCCAAAATATCGCGGCTGCGACTCAGGCACAACAGATGCAGACGAATCACATCCTTCATCGCTTCAGTTCCATCGAGGTCGAGAGCGTGGCACGTAGTCTTTGCGAATCTACAAAGGGCTCTACCTTAGCTTCCGGACCTCAGCATAGCCCCCATGAAGCTTTCGAGCTGCAGCCTTGGCATAAGCTGCTCCTAACATCGGATCAAGTTTCATCTCGCTTATCGGAACAGCACGCGCAGGCGAAGGCGAAAATGCCCGCTCCACCGAAGCGTGAGTTCATTGGATCCATCCGCCTGCATTACGCTTCAGGTGTCGTCCAACTCTTGAATCCAGGGTCAGTTCGCAAGTACGGTCGAAGTCTGACGAGCACATTCTTCCCAAGTTCCCCATATGTTTCGGAGTTTGACGCAGCCACAATCTGGGTTCGCATTCTGCGTTATTTGCCACCTCGTGATATTGCCGCAGCCGCCCGCACCTGCATCGCTCTTGCTCTCCTTGCAGCCACTTCTCCCCTCTGGCAGCACGCTGCTCGGCGTCAGTACCCCACCGCAATCTTGTCCTCTAGTCGACAGGTTCAACCCAAGACCCCGAGGGATGCGTCTGGACGCAAGGACGATCATGCTTCTACTCAGCCTGAAGCCGAGGTTTCTGCTTCACCTGTTCCTCGATCCGTTGGTCCTCGCACTCCAAATGACTGCTTGGTATGGATCTCAGTCCACTCCATGGGATCCCAGGTCAGACGGTTCCCCGTTGCCGCCATCATCCCTGCCGGGCTGATGCGGAGACATCTCAGTGCACTAGGGAAGCTCATGCGAGGGGCTTTCTCGTACAACGCAGTTCTACTTCACCCTCGTTCCGTCACAGCAGCAACACTAACGCCAGTTGGTGTGGCTACTGGATGCGAGGGAGGTTCGGCTGTTGCATCGAGCGTGCGCTTTTGGCCTGGCAAGGTATTCGGAAGCTGTTCTTCTGCTCGCCTGGTCTGCAGAGACGCTAAGGAACATATCCAGGTTTGTGCAGGGATGTGGGCCATTAGTCAAGTGCGCGTTTCGAACCCATCACCGTACCATAACGATCAGCCAAATCTTGCTCACTCGCATCCAATCACGGGCATGGTTTACGCAGGAAACGGTGTTTTGGCGACCACCAGTCTTGACTATTCGCTCAAGCTCTGGAACCTGCTTGATGCCTCCCATTCTCAAACTCTACGTGGCCATTCAGGTCCCATTACCTGCTTAGCAACTTGGGCATCAACTGGTCCTGCGATTGGCCTTGCACTAGATCAGATCATTTCTGAGGCCCTTGAGCTTGAACCGCTACAGGGCGATGGCGATACCGCTCCACGTGAATCAACCGCTCGATCACTCCTAGACATGCAGACGCTTCGGTTGGTATCTGCATCAACAGTGAGGGATGGAGACGAGCGTCCACGAGATCGCTTGGGCTTCGCTGCGCTTGGGGTTGCCGTTGATCCTTACGTCAATCCCAAGCAACTCTTGGTCACGGGTTCGGAAGATGGAACGGTTCGGGTTTGGGCTCAAGGCAAGTCGTCCGCATTGGCGGTGTTGACGCCACCTAATTCTCCCTTCTACTCGATGTTTGCCGCCGCTCCAAATGCCAACGGCTTGAGCTCTTCTGCTAGCATGAGTCTGACTGGCTATTCTCCGCTCTCGAGCATGGCCACAACCTTTGGAAGCTGGCCCACATGGGCTTCGCCTGTTATTCCGATGATTAGCTCTCATGGAGGAGCTATCTCGCCTTGGGATCCGTGGAATCCACCGCTTCCTGTGTTAATGCATGGTCCTACGGCATTGCAGTCGCTGCCATCACCGGAGAAGCCTGTGAACTCGAGTGCTGCAAGTGGCGCTTCATGCGGAAATCAGTCTCAGCCATCAAGCACGACCTCGATGTCTGGTGCTGCCTCTGGATTGAATGCACAAATCTCCGTGAGTTTCACCTCCTCTTCGCCCACTGGAGGACCACAACTTCCCAAGATTACAGCACTCGCCGTACGTGATGTCCATGTGTGCCGTGATGCGTTCGCTATTGAGGCAAAGCTTCAGCAAGCGCTTGAAGCCAAGCTGGGTTGCGAGAACGATCAAGATGACCAATCTAAGCCAACGTCTGCCAAACGTGCGATCACATTCGAGGACCTAGGCCCGAACCTGCAAAAGTCGCGAGCGAACGAGGATCAAGACAACGATTCTCCTTCTCAAGACCTAACGAAGACTGGGTCGAAATTGCCCCCGGCCAACCGTCTTCCACCCCTGTCACCTGGTGTGGCCAAGTCAAAGACGCTAGCTAGCGGTGAGGCTACTACGGCATCACGCCCAAGCCTTAAAAAGGTCACTCGTGTCAATATCTCACCGGATCTACTAACTTTCAATAACATGAACCTCATTGCATGCGGTGACGAAACAGGCCGAGTGACCGTCTTTGATGTGAATACTTTGTCGACGGTAACTTCGTTCTTGGCCATTCCTTCGAACGCTTCTATCTCGACCGCACGCTCGCCTAGCATCAAGGGTCTCGTCTTTGCGCCCGCGACAGAGCCACCAGCACTTCTTGCATATGGTACATCTTTCGCGAGTCTGTTCGACCTGAGAGTTCCGTGCGCCGCATCCATGGTGGCAAACACACCCAGCCTCACCCAGGCGATGAGCTCAGCAGTTCGTGTTAGGCTGATGTCCTCAGCAGGAGCGACCACTTCCCAATCGGCTTACCTGAGCTCGCCATATTTCACGGACGACGCCTTCGAAGGGCTGGCCAGCCATGTTCTGTGCTCAGCAACATTACCAACCGGTGTTATAGAAGGCGACCTTGCGACCGAGCTCACTCCTCTGCCCAGTTTTGCAGCCGCGACAGACAAATCGGTGATCCGCCTTGGTGGAGTTACCGGTACAGTTACCAAAGCTATCTTTGGTTCTTCACGAGGTTCGCGATTTAGGTACGTAAGCACTCCATACGCGTAATTCAACGTGCACATATTGCAGGCTCTACCTCATTATTTGCCTATCGACTTACTCCTTCCCCACTCTTCCCCTCAACCCTACTTTTAGTCATCACATCTTCCTATCAAGCGACGACGGATCTGTTCGACTTTATGACCTGCGCAATCGTACGTAGTTTGCAATATTCTAGGTACCAGCGTCTAGCCTGCAATCAAATGAATGCTCATGCTTTATGTTCTTACCGCTGCAGCTATGCTCATTTCCTCACATCATATCATATCATATCATATCATATCACCACTACTATAGCGAAAGCACCTTACCATACATGGTCACACCACAACGGACCGGTCACATGCTTCGACATTCATGATTCGGGGGCGTTTATGCTCACGGCAGGTGAAGACCGTACGCTTCGACTATATTCCTTGCTAGAACACCCATATCCTCTCCGCCGAGTGCTCACTGGCCATCGAGCACCCATCACATGGGCCTCCTTTGGCAACTTAATGCTGCCCGACAAGATCTTTTCGACGGATGCTCAAGGACATCTTGCTCTCTGGAGCTAAGCCATGGGGACTTTACATACGACGCCAGTGTACATAATGGGGTTTAGCACCGAGGTCTTCCTTTACTTTTTGCAGTTGATATAACAGTAGCAGGTACATAGTTCCAATTTCATCAGACTGAAAGTAAAGCAGCACCGAGGACGGAAGAAGGATGATAGTAGCCTTCTAGCCAGTGCAGGTCGAGCATGGCAGTCGCTGTTTTGTGCACGACCCATGCGCTTTAGATTAAGCATACACGTAAACCTAATTAAGTTCCGAAGTACCAGTCGTACATCTTAACGGGCTCCGGAAGGCATCGAAGCCGTTGCAGTGATTTCAGAAACCATGGTTGGTCTCCATCTGCCAGAGCCACCAATATCGCCCGGTGAAGGTGGCCGATCGGGGCGATCATCACGCATCTCGGATGTGTCGTCATCCAGCTTCACCCTTGTTTTGCGCTTGTCACTCTTTTTCTTTTTGCGATTCATGTGGCTTTGTTCTTCGCCTCCGCTAGCCATCCCGTCCGCTTCGTGATCAACCCTGCGTTCATGTCGGTTTTGCTCATGCAATTGCCGTTGGCCCGTTGCTTGAGTTTGCTGCTCCAGGGTTGTGCTCGGTTCGATATTCGCTTCCACCTCGGACTCGGTCTCTTCGCTCTCGCTCTCACGCTCATTACGCCCAACCAGGTCTTGTAAGTGTACTGAGGAGCTGGATAGCACAAGGCGAACATCATCGTATTCATCCAGGTAAGAGTCAAATACCTGGGCTGCTTCGTTATCTATGTCTCCTTCAAAAGCCAGACTACGCCTAAACGCGCGAGCCAGACTGCGTACACGCGCTATGCTCTCGCGCATAACGGTACATGCCTCAGTGAAGTCTTGGAACAGCTCTGCACGTTCCTTTGCCATGATGCTGGCGTAGTACTCCGCATTATCCTGCTCATAAAACTGAGCCACTGAGCGCATCAAGTGGTCCGGCAAGATCTGCTCCAGTCTCGCGCAAGGGACGCCATTACGAGCGCAGAACCTCGCGATGTCCTGGATGCTGAGCGTGATGGATGGGTTGTCTTCGTTTAGTGTGTCGACCATGCCGTTGCCCCCGATTCCAAAGAACAGGCCTGGACTCGGTGCTGCTGCTGGTGGAGCAACTTCCTGCCCTTGCGCCTGCTCCATATTCTGTAGGTGTGCTTTCTCCTTTGCCGCATGTCCTACTTCTACGTTACGTTGCTGTTGCTGTTGCTGAGGAGCCAGCTTGCGTTCCAAGGCGGACTTCTGCTCGCCCTGCGCCTGTTTCTGTGGGCCGCTCATCTTATCCTAGGGTGGAACCGATATCAGTACAAGAGTTCAGCGGTAACGCACGTGAGATGGGCTCATTAAGCGCATGCAAACGCTGAAACAACCCATAACACATGACAATGCCATCGTACCAAGTTAGGGATCCAAGCAGTGAAACATATGTTTTGTGGATGAAAGCCCGGCTACATCACGATAAACACTGCCGAGCCTCCCTCCGAATTTACTGGCGGATCCTTCGCGCCCTGGATCGCCGTCTCCGCGCGCTGAGAATACCCGAATACGAGCCCACAAATGCCGCGACCTCCCCACCCGATTTTCAGTTCCCTCGCGAGTGACAGTCGCAATGAAATTTTTTGACGCGTCAGAATTCGCACTGGAGTGTCGAATTCGATTCGATTCGAGATGGCACTATAGCCGGATCAGGGTAAAATCGAGCCAAGCTCCCTAAGAAGGACCTCCTTTCCCGATGTGCAGCGCCACGGACAGAGCACTGAGCACAGGTATCGTTGCTCACAGCGGTTGCCAATCGCGATACAAATCTGGATCCGCCCCGTAGCTCCCCTAGAACTCTTGTCCAGTGCCCCACACACTATAGGAGTCTTCAAAGAAAACCGCGCGGCACGAGAGAATTAGCTCACGACTCGGTTTCATTTTGAACGCGACTACAGCGTGATCTGGACAGGATCTGATGTCAGCAAGCACAAAGCCAGGCACTAAATCCCAGGAGCTTGGCCCCACTGAACAAAAGTTGTTCCAGCAGCTTCTCGTACGTTGGATAGGACTCGATTTGCATGTTCTCCGCACCTTCTCGAATCTCCGCGAGAGGGTTTTTCGTGAATCTGACGGGGTAGCTGTGACTGCAGTCGCGTCATAATTGTCTCACCTCATGCGGCATGTGCCTCCTTGCCCAAATCCCGTATAGAAACTCCACGAGGACAAGCAATATGCCCGCGGACTGATCATTGCGGAGCAAATTCTCAAGGCCAATCCCGACCATGGAGGTACGTTTTGAGGCTTGTTTGTGTATGGGTATTGGCTGGTTGCACCTGGGACCGCTGCTTCCGGCTCCTTATGCCTCGCCCTTACGTTCTGGCTTCCAACACTTCCACTCGCGTCTAGAAACCATCGCAATGAAGGGTCTCCTCATGGCCCTGCTCGCCGAGAGATATGACCCCGCGACACGTGAGGCTGGTCTCGCACTGATCAAGCAGGGTATCATGAAGAACCTCAAGTCAGCTGCCGTATGGAACATCCAGTTCCAGTACTACCGCAACGAGCGTCAATACGTCGAGGCTGCCAAGGCACTTTCCCAGGCAATTACTCGCTCTGTTGACCAGGAGCCTCTGCTGCGTGATTTGGCGACCCTGCAGGCCCAGGCAGGTCTGCGTGATGCCCACTTGGAGACTCGACGCAAGCTGCTCATGCATCGCTCTAACCTTCGCTCCAACTGGATGGGTTACGCTGTCGCGGCACACTTGGCTGGCAGCCTGAGCCAGGCCATCTCTGTCATTCGTTCCTACCGCAGCACTCAGGAGGCGGAGAAGGAGAAGGAGCAGAAGGAGCAGCACGATGCCCGCGGCAAGATCAAGAATCGCCCTCCTGCCAAGTCCGCAAACAAGCAGCTCCAGGAGACTGCCAAGCAGGCCTTCGAGACCTCTGAGCTTGCTCTTTACGAGGCCACGATTCTCGAGGAGAGCGGCCAGCTTCAGGAGGCACTTGATGTCTTGGCCTCTCGCGAGTCTGAGATCTGCGATCTCATGTCTCTTCACCAGATGCGTGCAAATTTGTACGAGAAACTCAAGCAACCCGAGAAGGCACTTGCGGAGTACGAATACCTCCTCAACGTGAACCCTCACAACTACAACTTCCACTATGGTGTCCTCCGCAACAAGGGTATTGCCTACAAGGTTGGTGAACCCATTGAGGACCAGAAACAGTACGAGGCACTTAAGGAACACTTTGCTCAGCTCGAGGTCAAGTATCCCAAGTCGTCTGCCGTCAAGCGTCTGCAGCTGGATTTCCTCAATCAAACGGACTTCCCCGCCAAGGCCAAGGCTTATGTTGTTCCTTTGTTACGTTCAGGCGTTCCTTCCCTCTTCAAGGACATGCGCCCACTGTACGCGCAACAGGATGGCTGGAAGGGTCGCGTTCTCGATCAGATTGTCGAGGGATGCCTCGCTGAACTCGATGCAGCTGGGCGCCTCACCGAGAGTGAGGAGAAGAACTCTGAGTCGCCTTCTACCATTCTTTGGGTGTTGACTTACCTCGCACACTCCGCCGACTATCGTGCTCAGTGGAGCAAGGCGCTGGACTATGTTAACCGCGCCATTGCCCATACTCCAACCATGCTGGACCTTTACATGGTTCGCGCTGGTATTTACAAGCATGCTGGTGACATGTTCACCGCACTGAAGGAGATGAACAAGGCACGAGAGATGGATCTCGCAGATCGCTTCCTCAACACGAAGTGCACTCGCTATGCGTTCCAAGCTGGTTACCCCGAGCTCGCCGAGCGCATCATCTCGCTTTTCATTACTGAACAGAACCTGCGTACGACTCTCTACGACCTGCAAGTCAACTGGTACTTCACTCAGCGTGGCTTGTGCTACAAGAACAAGAAGGACATCGGTCGTGCACTCAAGGCCTTGCTTGCAGTTGATGACTTCTTCGAAAGCTACTTCGAGGACCAGATTGACTACCACTCCTACACCATGCGCAAGGGCACCATGCGTCAATACTGCAACATTTTGAAATGGGGTGCTCAGCTCAAGCAGCACAAGTTTTATGTCCGTGCAATTACTGCGGCTGTCGAGGTTTTCCTCTCCCTGTACGCTGAGCAGCAAGCCGCTATTGCATCCCAGCGCCGAGCTGCAGCCGCCGCGGTTGGTCTCAGCGTTGAAGCCATTGGCGGTGAGACCGGCGAGGGTACTCCATCCTTCCCGTCTGATGACAAGAAGGCCGAATTCGAAGCTAAGCTTGCTGCAATCATTGCCGAGGACAATGCCAAGAATGCCGCCGCAGATGCTGCAAAGACCAAGGAGAATGAGGACGCAAACGCTGACTTCGAGGCCAAGCGCACTGGCGTCAAGTTGAATGAGAAGACACAGCGAGGCGATCTTCTTACCGCGCTTCACACCCCTGAGGTGGATCCTGTGGGCACGAAAATCGTCCGATGCGCCGACCCCCTCAAGCTCGCTTCGCGATACGTCCATGCCCTCATCGACCTTCCTGGCAGCTCCGCAACCAGCCAGTTGCTCGCATTTGAGTACTTCCTTGCTAAGGGTAAGCTTATCCTTGCTCTCCGCGCTTTGAAGCAGGCTAAGCTTGCGATCGAGGCATCAGAACCTGCGCCATACCTGGAGACGCCTCCTCCCAACGAATTCGTCGCTGCACAGAAGCCCAAGGCCGTTGAGTCTTACCCTGCTTACCCAAGCTGGTTTGAGCTCTCAGCTTCCGCAGGTGTTCAGCGCTCCCACGAACTTGTTTATTCCCTCTTTGCAGCATCCATCCACGAGTGCCAGATGCGCCTTGCCTTGCGTATCAATCAGATTTGGAGCTCGCAGGAGGAGCCTGCACGCGCAGTCCTCGAGGCAGAGTTCGCGCTTGGAGAGAACGGCGCTCTCCCCGCTCGCACAATGGAGGATGTCCAGAAGCGCAATGCACAATACTTTGCCACCGCTGGTGCAAAGTCCCTTGCTGCCCGCGTTGCATGCGCTCGTGTTGCAATGGCCATCGCTAAGGCTCAGGCTCAACCCGTCTACCCTGGCTTCATCCAGACTGATCGTACCCAGGGTTATTCTATCGAGGCTGTTGACTATTTGACTGTGGAAGCCAAGACACTCGACACTGTAAGTGATGCCTCTCGTTCGACTGCTCGTCAAGTCCTCGCTGCACTTCATGACATTGAGAATTCCGCCAAGAATCTTGGTGGTCCTGAGTGCAAGATTGCAGGTGAGGTTGCGGCTCGAGCTGCTGCTGCACGTGAGGCCCTGTGCAAGGCTGCAACAGACAAGTTCCCATTCGATCTGGCTTTCATGCCTGCTGAGAAGGTAAGCGAAATCCAAGCCGCTACTCAGATCGACGTTGCAGTCGCACCGACCTCAGAGTAAGTCCTGTCCCTAAGCCATTGTAGTCTAATCTGGTCTTAACGTAGTCTATGGTAAAGTGCGTTAGAAGTACAGTAAACAAACAAAACATACACAATGAACACTCATCAACCCTTTTGATCGAAGCATGTTTATGACGCGAGATTTCTCCTTGTGTTGCCACAGTGAGTGAGTCATTTCCGACAAGCATGATGCTAGTTTTTTAAGGCTCGCGCCATGTGCTCGAGCGCATAGTTCAGCGCAGGCTTGACTCGCTTTGCATCACATTCTGGATGTGCCAAAAGCGCACGGATTAGTAACATCGCTGGTGCAGGTTGGGAGCCTCCCCCCTGCAGGGATACCATCGTTTGTGCCAAGATCTTTGCGGCCTTTGGACTCGTTCCGCATAGCATTGCAATCGCTCCTGCAGCTGCTGACTGCATCGCGACATCATCCGCATCTTGAATAAATGCTAAAAGGAGCTTTCTGTCGTTCGCTGCCGGGCCAGATTCTTGACTAGCCTCGAAGTGTGCAATGCTTGATGGACATGTAATGAGATTTGTCCAAGTCTGCATCGCCGCACGACGGAGCATAGGTGTGTCGCTGATGAGACATTCTCGTGCGGCTTTCCAAATTCCTCCGCGATAAATAGCCTCTCGGAAACTACTCCCCCCGGCTTGGGGGCTCTCTGGTAGAGCACAGATGTTCGTTAACGCCATGAATGACTCAAATTGGAAGAGTTCGTGACTAGCGTTGCATCCAACATGAACGAGAGGGGGTATCGATGCGCGTAACGCCTCCCGACTTACAAGCGAAGGATTTATATGGATTAAGATCCTTGCGATGGCAACGCCTATCCTCTCACTCCCGCGAGAAACAAGATTCTTTGAGCGAGGTGATAGATCGAGGGCGGATGCTACGAGCTGCAAGTATCCAAACGACTGCGATACTGATTGGAGGAAACCAAACTGCACGAGCTTACCCCGTGATTCAACATCAGTCTGTGGCAGTGTGGCCAGCTTTTCGATGACGAACGTCACAGTGGAGACGCCCTCCTCTAGGGGCGTGAATTGTGATTGTGATGTTTCCGACTCCTGCATACTATCGGCGAAGGCAAAAGGCAGACGCACTAATCGCAGGAAGCATGGAGGCGGTATTGAAAGTTCATTTTCACCTTCTTTCGATCGAGTATATAAGCACTGATGGCGAAGGTGGTTGAGATACGGACCCGAATCGTGAATCGCGTCGATAGGCGCCAGAATCTGTCGGAGTGCCACTCGAAGCAAAGCATACACACCAGGCAAGGAGACAGCAAGATGTTTCCGCAAGTTCACCAGTTCGTTTTCCGAGCCAGCTCTGAGCCTCTCTCGCTGAGCCTTCTCCGCTGCGCCCTTGATGCCACGCTTCGCCGCCTCACGAAGCTTGGCAACTTCTGTTGAGGTCACACCTTCTGCATATTGCTCCTCGTCTTTCGCTGAGTCTTCGGAGCAGACCAAGTGCTTGAAGAGCGAAAGAACAGATCTGCGAGTCGTGCTGTCGGAAAGGAAGAACTCTTCCCAAAATCGTAGCGATGCTGGATCCCGCTCATTTGGCAAGGGACTAAATGGGTAACGTGCACAGTGCGTTGCTCGGAGTACGGAATCATCAAGTTTTCCCGGCATCCCGAGCAGTACACACAAGAGCTGGGTCAGCAGAGGCTCGTCCGGGTCACTCAGGGGTCGGGATTCTCGGACCGGTCGGAGCTGCATGATGATTTCCCGCTTGGCTTCAATGTGCGTCGAGGCGAACGCTAGAGACTCAACGATGATACGTACTAACTCTGGAGCGAGCCATTGAGCTGTATCTAGACCTACAAGCTGTGACTTGGCACGAACTATGAGATCAGACACGGTGCGAGTGGCCAACTTGAGTGTGCCAAGGAGTGTGGGCAACAAATCCTTCGCGATGTCAAACGAGGCACTTGGGTTTGACAGGGAGATAGCCAAGGCATGCCCCGCAGCAACCCTAACAAGGGCTGCGTACCACGGACCACTATCGATGGAAGATGGCAGCTCACGCCCTGCCAGAGTTTTCATTGCCGTTAAGAGTGGATGAGGCTTAGTTGCACGTCCTAGTTCTTCATCTTCCTCGTTTTCATGAGGACAAATCAAGGCTAGCACAATTGATTCACGAGGCATCGCCAAAGAAAGCACGATGCACGCCGCCTGTGAAGCCGCTATATCTTCCGTTGTTGCGGTATCGAGAACGCCTCTGCAAAGGGCGCCCGCGAGTAGAGTCAGGAGTGGCGGTAACTGATCTTCTGAGTCCTTTGAAGCACCAACCTCAATCACAAGCTGGGCTGCAAAGGCTGGCCGTAGAACTGCAGTCGCAACCAGAAGATGCAATGCACTTGGGGGGACGGCGGCCAGATCACGCGTCTTCGCTAGTTTATATAACATGTTCAAGAAAGAGACACTCCAGGCTTCGAAAGCGCCTGAGCACTGCTTATCATCCTGAGATGGTACCAAAGCGACTTTCTCGTCATCCGAATGTGTGGGATCACCACCTTGATTCTTAGTGAGGCTAGTCTGAATCCTTCCGATGTTGAGAAGAAGGATCGATCGTAGGACATTCAGTACTGGCGCAATCCACGATTCTGAAGCACCCCGAGCTCGCGATAGCAAGGATCCTGCGAGTTCGGGTGTGAGAACACGGGGCACGATCGAGCCAACAAGCTCTCCAAGATCTTGTCCATCCCTATTAGTTGAAGTTGATGCAAGCAAGTTACTCAACGCCAAGCTCGCAGCGACAGCCGGCGAACGAGTTGAGGACGACTGACCGACTTTCAGCTGCTTGTCTACGTTTTCTAGCGGTGATGTTAGCCAAGTGTGCAGAGCTCTCTCGTACAGCTCCAAACCCGCTGACAGACTCGTAATATCGGTGACGATACCGCTTGCCAGGATGGATGATGCTTGAAGGACAGTAAACTCCTGTACAACTGATAAGGGCACTGGGGTTGCTTTGGAGCTACCACCCACAGCCTCCATGATGCGATGGATAGATGCCTGAATCGTTGTACTTTCTGGCGAGTTATCACGTTTTTGCTCACCCTCGTCTAGCTTCCTATCGCTCTCGGTTTGGTTATCCCAGAGGGCAAGCTTGGATACATTTTGCAGGACACTATTCAGCGCTTCGGTATACGTATTCATTATCCGAGTGGTCGATTTCAGCTGCATGCGATCGATCTGACTTCCGAGAAGGTAGAATGATCGAACCAAGACAGCGATGGAGGCTAGGTTGAGACCTCGCATGGCTCTACGTGAAGTCACCGCCTCAAGAAGCTCGGGAATCTTTTGGATGGCCTCTTCAAGGACCGTTTGGCTAGCCTGTAAAGGCTCGCTCTGTGTGGACTTGATGAGAGGGTGTAATACGGCAGTGAGAAATGTCGGAGACGTCGCCCCGGACACAACCCGCTGTGCAACTTCACTGTACGAGTTCTGACACAGCACTTCATGTAAGAGCCGCAGGATCCTGATGCTCTCGTCGGAAGATGCAAGCTCAGGCGGCACTTCGGGTTCATTTGAACCGTACTCCTTGGAAAAGAGTTGGGTTAAGATTTCCTGCGCTTTCTCGAATTTCTTCACACCGATGTAGCGCTCTTCGCTCACAATCACTTCGTCACCGTTATCCTGTTCAGCCGCTGCGACGGATTCAGAGTGGCTCGTCTCCTGGCGATTTGCTAACTTGAGGTTCTTTTCATCTGGTTCCAAGGATACTAAACTGTTACCCAAAACCTGATCCCATCGAATCGGCTTGGGATTGATTGGGAGGCCTCCGGCTGCCGCACTAAAGAGGGCATACTTTAGCGCCTGGCTAATGTGGCGAGCCACGGGAGTTGTCATAGTCTCGTGACTGGGGCTTGATTCCTTGTTCGTCCGTGTTGCCAGGAGTTCCTTGAGTTCCGCCGCAGGCAGGCCAACATCTGGACCCGACGTATTGGCGTTGACTGCAATAGCAAGTTGCTCTGCGGCGAGGAAACATCGTATTAAGGGGATTCGTACAGAATCGGTCACTAGCCACAGTGCGAACGCCTTAGTGTCAACGCTGGGGCCTGCTTGACTCCTCAGAAATAATTCGTACCAGGTGGCAAGGGCGACTGTGGCAGCCTTGTACAGCTGCGTCACGGGGCCAACACAGCTGGGATCAGTCACAGATGGGCAGCTACGATGTGCCTGGGCGGCAGCACTGAACGCATCTGTCAGGAGGTCCACATACTGCTTCAGTTTGAGTGGTTCAAGTGGTTCGAGTGCATCCTGACTCCGAGAGAGCAGTGTCTCGCACCTTTTCAGGAGGTTTTCGGACATGGATGAGAATATATGCCTGCTGGTGTGCGCCTAGGTTGTGCCTTACCTTTAAGGGCTCGGTTTTCTCCGCTGCGCAGGCTCTAGATCCAGCTATTTCAACACCGAGGAAAAGTGCAGGATCGACTAAATTTTTCTAATCCGATAGGACTGAGGGGGGTGTGTTGGGTGCTTGGTGGGAGACTACCCGAGGAGGAGATCTAACGGCTGTGTAGACAACAAAAACAGATGCGAATACAGCGTTATCACTTATTTGCAAGGTGAAGGACCTAACAACGAATCAAATCGAATCGAAATGTATGCGACTTCAGACAGACATCACCGCGACAAGGGTTGTAACAATTATAGAAGGACAGATATACACACGGTCTAAAGTACATGCACTGGTTAGAAAAGAACAGGCAAGTGAGCTAAAGAACGGCGGGGCGCAGATCCAGAATGCGACTAACTGTGACTGACCGAGCTCAACGCCTCAGGGATCTCACGAACATCCTTGTCGTTCTCCTCTTCGTTCCAGTCCGTCATTCTCTTACTTGGTGCGGCTGGAAACGATCTGTGCAGGGGTAGCGTGGTCGGGGCCATCCTCAATATCCTCCTCCTGCTGTTGCTGAGCAGGGTCAGTGACAGCCATGGTCATGCCGTACTTCTCCTCGTACTCCTGGAGGTCCTTCTCGAACTGAGCGAAGTCAGTGCGGAAAGGAACAACGAGGATAGCCTTCATGGCGAAGACGTTGTAGCCCAGGAAGGGTGCAGAGGAGGTATCAGTGATGATGTCCTTGATACCAACGTTGTGCTTGTAGAAGATCTCGGCAAGAGCCATGACGAGCTTGGGCTGATCGGGGCCCTCGAGGTCGAAAGCAAGGATCTTGGCAGGCTCGTTGTTGGCGGGGGTTGCGGAAGTGGCGCGAGTTGCGATAGTGAAGTCAGGGAACGCCTCGGTAAGGACAGAGGAGACGTCTTCGGGGCGAACGGACATGGGGAGCGAGAGCAGAGCCGAGATGGAGAAGTCACCACCGAGGCAGGTCATGCGCGATTCCTCAATGTTACCCTAGAGTGTGAATTGTGGGTGCGTGGGAAAAAGCAACACGTAAGTAAGCGTAAGCCGGAATGTACGCATTGCCTTTTCTCATGTGCAATGTGATGGAGGCTGCGCGTCAGCCTCTCTCGACCTTCGAGTTTGCGTTACGTACGTTGAGCTTGGAAATCTGCGAGGTGAAAACGGAGAGGATGTCCTTGTCATCGGGACCCGAGGCCAAGACGACGACGGAGTGCAAGAGAGGCGTGCTCTTGCGGCTGGAGAAGCATGCAACAGGAGCAATAACCATCTTCTTGCTGACTGCGGGAGCGATAGACTTGGCGAGACCCTTGACGAGCTGCTTGGCCGCGAACATTTTCTTCGACTATAACGTGGTGCACAGTAAGGCAATCGTGTGTGTGATGCAAGAGAGTGACATTTCAATGTGGTATGTCCGCACTGCACTTGTGTGTGAAGTACATTCGGGGGGTCTTCCCTGCAAACATACATATTTCCAAGCTCCGGGGTTTCGGTCTTTCAGTGCGTGCGGAG
>Ga0180217_1000810_pt1 | contig 41450 bp, 38 predicted proteins | sample eDN3rd37CBELigOP_FD_128521 | JGI IMG/M metagenome (GOLD analysis project Ga0180217, IMG submission 128521) | Enriched Organic Plus compost microbial communities from Emeryville, California, USA - eDNA 3rd pass 37_C BE-Lig OP (version 2) (version 2) ...
CTGTTCAACGAATGGCTCGAGAAGTCGCGGGCCGATCTCGCCCTTCTCACGACACGCATGGAGACCGGCCCCTATCCCTATGCCGGCATCCCTTGGTTCTCCACCGCCTTCGGTCGCGACGCCATCATCACCGCTTGGCAGATCCTGTGGTTTGAGCCCTCCCTGGCGCGCGGAGTGCTGACCTATCTCGCCGCCCACCAGGCCGAAGAGGTCTCCGCCTTCCGCGACTCCGCGCCGGGAAAGATCATGCACGAGACCCGCAAGGGCGAGATGCCGGCCCTGGGTGAGGTGCCCTTCGCGCGCTACTATGGCGGCGTCGACACCACGCCGCTCTTCGTGGCGCTGGCAGGCGCCTATGCCGAGCGCACGCGGGATCTTGCGCTGATCGACGACCTTTGGCCGGCGCTCATCAACGCCATCCATTGGATCGACGCCTATGGCGACTCCGACGGAGATGGCCTGATCGACTACAAGCGCGGCCACGATTCCGGCCTGGCCAACCAAGGTTGGAAAGATAGCGAGGACAGCGTCTTCCACGCCGACGGCCGTTTCCCGAACGGCCCCATCGCCCTCGTGGAAGTGCAGGGCTACGCCTTCGCCGCCTACCGCGCCATGGCCAAGCTCGCCCACCAGCGCGGCGACCAGGACAACGCAGCCCGCTGGGCTGCTCGCGCCGAACAGATCCGCGACACGGTCGAGCGGCGTTTCTGGATCGAGGAGCTTGACTATTACGGCATCGCGATCGATGGCGAGGGACAGCTCTGCCGCGTGCTGAGCAGCAATCCGGGGCATCTGTTGTTCTCCGGGCTTCCCAGCCCGGCGCGGGGCCGCAAGGTCGCCCGGCGACTGCTCTCCGCCGCCTTCGACACCGGATGGGGCGTGCGCACCCTCGCCGTCGGCGAGCCGCGGTTCAATCCGATGAGCTATCACAACGGCTCGGTCTGGCCGCACGACACCGCCGTCTGCGCCCTGGGCATGGCCCGCTACGGCGAGCGCGACGGCGTGCTCAGCCTGACCTCGGGCCTCTTCGAAACCGCCAACACCTTCGAGATGCGCCTGCCCGAGCTCTTCTGCGGCTTTCCGCGCATGGCGGGCGAGCCGCCGGTCGCCTATCCCGTCGCCTGCCTGCCCCAGGCCTGGGCCGCCGGCTCGATCTTCATGATGCTGCAGGCGTGCCTCGGCGTGAACATCGACGGCTGGAACCGCGAGGTGCGGGTTTCCGACCCCAGACTGCCCAACGGCATCGACTGGCTGACCATAGACGGCATCCGCATCGGCGACGAGAAAGTCGATCTGCGCTTCGAACGCGCCGGCCTGCGGGTCGACGTCCAGGGCCGCGGACGGACCGGCATCCCGGTTCGCGTCGTCTGAACCTATCGGCGCGGCACGTGCGCGATGCGCAGGATGTTGGCCGCCCCGGGCGAGCCCATGGGGAGGCCGGCAAGGATGATGACGCGCTGATGCGGCTCGGCGAGCTCGACGGCCACCGCCTGCTGCACCGCCTCGCGGGCCAGTTCTTCCGGATCGGACAGGTGCGGCGCGATCCGCGTCTCCACACCCCAGACGAGGGCCAGCTTGCGGGCTGTGTGCTGATGCGGCGTCAGGGCCATGATCGGTTGCAAGGGCCGCTCCCGGGCCAGCCTAAGCGCCGTCTGGCCCGTTGTCGTGAAGGCGACGATGCAGGCCGTGGACGCCGCCTGCGCCGCACGGCTGGCGGCGGCGACCAGCGCATCGGCGTCGGCGTCCTCCACCGGATATTCGGCGCGCATGAGCTCGGGCCAACGCGGATCGCGCTCAACCCGGCTGAGAATGCGGTTCATGATCGTCACCGCCTCGAGCGGATACTCTCCAGCCGCCGTCTCGGCCGAGAGCATCACCGCGTCCGCCCCCTCATAGACCGCGCCGGCGACGTCCGAGGCCTCGGCCCGCGTCGGGGTCGGCGCGTGGATCATCGATTCCAGCATCTGGGTCGCGACGATCACCGGGATGCCGCGGGTCCGCGCGGCGCGGATCAGCGACTTCTGGAGGACCGGCACGTCTTCGGGATTGAGCTCCACCCCCAGATCGCCGCGGGCGATCATCACCCCGTCGCAAAGGTCGAGAATTTCGTCGAGGGCGTCGATCGCCGCCGGCTTTTCGATCTTGGCGAGGACGGCGGCGCGCCCTTGGACGATCTGCCTCAACTCGGCCATGTCCGAGGCGCGCTGCACGAAGGAGAGCGCCACCCAGTCCACGTTCTGCTTCAGGGCGAAGGCGAGATCCTCCCGGTCCTTGGCGGTGAGCGCCGGGATCGGAATGGCGTGTCCCGGCAGGTTGAGGCCCTTGTGATTCGAGAGCTGCTCGCCGACCAGCACCTCGGTCTCCGCAAAGCCTGGGCCGTTGCGGCGCACCCGCAGTCGCACCTTGCCGTCGTCCAGCAGGATGTCCGAGCCTGGCCGCAGCACGCTGAACACTTCGGCCAGGGGCACGCCGACGCGGGATGCGTCGCCCGGCTCGTCCGACACGTCCAGCCGGAAATCCTGGCCGACCTTGAGGCGCACCGTTTGATCGGCGAACTCGCCGAGCCGGATCTTCGGCCCCTGGAGATCGGCGAGCACCGCCAGCGGACGGCCCACATGGGCTTCGGCCGCGCGCACGTTGGCGATGGTCCGCGCGTGGTCCTCGTGGGTCCCATGGCTGAAATTGACCCGGAAGACGTCGGCGCCCGCGGCGGCGAGCTGGGCCACGCGCCCCGCTTCCCGGCTGGCGGGACCAAGGGTCGCAACGATTCTGGCGCGGCGGGCGCGGATCATCTGACCTCACTTCGCTATTGGGGGCGCAATATCGCCAAACAGGCGCTCTAGGCGAGTGTTTCCCGACCCGGTCGATTCGAGAACGCCCTGGCCTTAGACGCCACATAGGAAAGAAACTGGAAGCGAGAGGCGAATACCTGCCACATGACACAGAACCTCGACCTTTTTCCGATCGGCAATTGCGCGGCCAGCGGCCTCATCGACCGGGCCGGCCGCCTGGTGTGGGCCTGCGCCCCGCGCGTGGACGGCGACCCCATGTTCGCCACCCTGCTCTCCGACGATCCGGCGGAAAACCCTGACACGCATGGCTTTTGGAGCGTGGAGGTCGAGGACCAGGCGAGCGTGCGCCAGAGCTATCTGCGCAATACGCCCATCCTCTCGACGGAGATCACCGACACCAACGGGGCGGTGGTTCAGGTGCTCGACTTCTGTCCGCGCTATCGGCAGTTCGGTCGTGTCTATCGCCCTCTGGCGTTCATTCGGCTGGTTCGCCCGTTGGTGGGCGTGCCGAAAGTGCGCATCCGCGCCCGGCCGATGGTGAATTGGGGCGAGCGCCCGGCGGACCGCACCTCCGGCTCCAACCACATCCGGTTCGTGGGCGGCGGCACCACCCTTCGCCTCACCACCGACGCCGCGGTCTCCCACATCCTGGCCGAGCGCTCCTTCCGGCTGGAAGAGCCCATCTCCATGTTCCTGGGGCCGGACGAGGGCTTCGACGCGGATCTCGCCGCCACCTGCGAGCGGATGCTCAAGGAGACCACCGCCTATTGGCGTCACTGGGTCCGGACGCTTTCCACCCCGCTCGAGTGGCAGGAGGCGGTGATCCGCGCCGCCATCACCCTGAAGCTCTGCGCCCACGAGGAGACCGGCGCGATCGTGGCCGCCCTGACCACCTCGATCCCCGAGCACGCCGCCAGCGGCCGCAACTGGGACTACCGGTATTGCTGGCTCCGGGACGCCTATTACGTGGTCCAGGCGCTGAACCGGCTCGGCGCCGCCGACATCCTCGAGAACTACCTGCGGTACCTGCGGAACATCGTCGATCGATCGAAGGGCGGCCATATCCAGCCGCTCTACGGCGTCGGGATGGAGCCCTCCCTCGTCGAGCGCTTCGCCGATCACCTGCCCGGCTATCGCGGGATGGGGCCTGTCCGCCTTGGCAATCAGGCCCACGAGCACCTGCAGCACGACGTCTACGGCCAGATCATTCTCTCCACGGTCCAGGCCTTCTTCGACGAGCGGCTGTTGCGGCCGGCGACGGTCGACGACTTCCGCGAATTGGAGCCGGTGGGGGACCGCGCCTTCGAGCTTCACGACCAGCCGGACGCCAGCCTCTGGGAATTCCGCGGACGGGAGAACATCCATACCTATTCGGCCGTGATGTGCTGGGCCGCCTGCGACCGCCTGGGCAATGCGGCCACGCGCCTTGGCCTGCTGGAACGGGCGGCTTTCTGGAACGGCCGCGCCGCCCAAGTGCGCAAGACCATCGAGGAGCGCGCCTGGAACGCCGAGCTCGGCCGTTTCGCCGCGACCTTCGGCGGCGACGAACTCGACGCCAGCCTGCTGCAACTGGTCGACGTGCGCTTCGTAAGCCCCGACGATCCGCGCATGGCCGCCACCATCGAGGCCGTGGAAAAGGGCCTTCGCCGCGGCCCCTACATGCTCCGCTACGCCATCCCGGACGATTTCGGTGAGCCGAAAACCGCCTTCAATATCTGCACCTTCTGGCTCATCGAGGCCATGCACCTCTCAGGCCGCACTGAGGAAGCCCGGCAACTCTTCGAGGAGATGCTGGAGCGCCGCACCGCCGCCGGCCTCCTGTCGGAGGACATCGCCTTCGACGGCGTCGAGCTCTGGGGCAACTATCCGCAGACCTATTCGCTGGTGGGCCTAATCAACTGCGCGACCATGCTCTCCAAGCCTTGGACATCAGTCCGATGAATCCTTTCCCCGAATCATGGATTCCTCATGGGTGACGCTGAAAGGGCGGCCCATGTTCCACGCGACCGAAAACCTGCACCGTTTCGAAGCCCGCGCCCTTGGCGGCGCGGTCTATGAAGTGCTTGGCGCCAGCTTCGAGGACGCGGCGCTGGAGTTCGCCGACCTCGTCCATGAGGGCGAAGTCGAGATCACCGATTGCGAGACCGGCGAACGCCGCTGCTTTTGCATGGAGCTGGTCTAGATCGGCGCACGCCTCTGGGCGAACGGCCGATAAAGCGCCCCGCCAAGGGGACGCACGCCTGGCGACGCCTCGACGACGCGGCCGAACACCGCCGCTTCCCTTGAGTTCCGGAAGGCCTGATTCGCCGCCACGTCGGCCCATTCGGCATAGTTCAGCACGCGGTCGCCCTGACGCGAGACGTGGTAGTGGCCGGCGATCAGGCCAGCCGGCGTGGGCAGCGATGGGTCGGTCATGGACTCGATGAAGCGTTCCGCCGCCTGCTCGCCTTGGGTTTCGTAGGTGACCAAGGCGACAACCCCCGGTGTTTCGCCAATAGTCGCTATGCGGCTGCGATAGCGCCGGTAAGCCGAAGGGGTTTCTCGTTCGACACCCGGCAGCAGGATGTCCAGCCCCGCGGCCTTGGCCGGAGCGGCGCCCGCCCACTGGAGATAGTGAACGACGCTGAGCCCGTCCTCGGAAAGCAGGCAGGCATGGCCGAGCAGGTTCTTCGGCCACATCGCTCCGTCCCAGGTGGCCAGCGCGACCTCCGCGGCCGACCGCGCCAGGCCGATGGCGAGGCCATTCCATTGGGCGATTTGGACCTCGGCCGCGTCCGGGCGGGAGATCACGGCTGCGGGATCGGCGCGCCAGGAGGATTGCGCCGGACGGAAGAGGGAAGCGGGGGCCGACATTGAGGGTCCTTCCAGTTTCGAAGGACACCTCGCTACAACCTCAACCAATGTTGAGGTCAATGCCTTAATCGTACCAGGCGCGGTCCGATCGCTCGATCAGCGCGAAGGCGCCCGCCGGGCCCCAACTCCCCGCGGCGTAGGGCTTCGGCGCCATACCGGACTCGCGCCAGGCGTCAGCCACCCCGTCGATCCACTCCCAGGCGCGCTCGACCTCGTCCCGGCGGACGAAGAGCGTGCTGTTGTTCTGGATGACGTCGAGGATCAGTCGCTCGTATGCGATCCGGCGCCGCGCATTGGGGCCGGAATAGGCCTTGGCGAGGGAAAGCGACAGCGGAAGCGACTGGAGCCGCATGCCGCGTTGCGCCAGGCCCGGCGCCTTGTTCATGAGAAGCAGCTCGATGTCCTCGTCCGGCTGCAGATCGATCACCAGGCGGTTGGCCACCATGTCGGCCTTCGCCGCGCCATCGAAGATCGAATGCGGCACCGGCTTGAACTGGATGGCGATCTGGGTGCGCCGTTCCGGCAGGCGCTTGCCGGTCCGCAGGAAGAACGGCACGCCGGCCCAACGCCAGTTGTCGATATCCACGCGAAGCGCGACGAAGGTCTCGGTGTCGGAAGCCTGGCCGCGTTCGGACTCGTAGCCGGCCGCGCTCTGCCCGCCAGCCACGCCCGCCGTGTACTGTCCGCGCACGCTGACCGTCTGCACGTCGGCGCGAGTGACCGGGCGCAGCGAGCGCAGGACCTTCACCTTTTCATTGCGGACGCTGTCGGGCTCCATGTCCGCGGGCGGCTCCATCGCCACCAAGCAGAGAAGCTGCAGCATATGGTTCTGCACCATGTCGCGCAGGGCGCCGTATTCGTCGTAATAGGGCCAGCGGTCGCCCACCCCTTCCGTCTCGGCCACGGTGATCTGGACGTGGTCGATGGTCAGGTTATTCCAAAGCGGCTCGAAGAGGGTGTTGGCGAACCGAAGGGCCAGCAGGTTCTGGACGGTTTCCTTCCCCAGATAGTGGTCGATGCGGAAGATGCTCTCTTCCGGAAAGACCTCGGCGACCTCGGCGTTGGTGAGCTTCGAGCTCTCCAGATCCCGGCCGATCGGCTTCTCCAGAACGATGCGGGTATTCGGCCCGGCCATGTCGGCGGCGGCCAGGGCCTTGCAGACGCGGCCATAGATGCTGGGCGATAGCGCGAGATAGTAGATCGGGGTACGTCCTTCGCCGATCGCGGCCCTCAGCTCCTTCGCGCCGTCAGGTGTCGTCGCGTCTGCGCCGACATAGCTGAGCCGCTTGGCGAAGCGGTCCCACACCTTGGCGTCGAGGCCCGACGATCCGGCCCGGGCGCCCACCGCCTCCTTCACCTGAGCCACGAAGGCGTCCGCTTCCAGTTCCGCGCGGGCCGTGGCGATGATCCTGAACCCGTCGGCGAGAAAGCCGTCCGCATCGAGGAAAAACAGGGACGGAAAGAGCATCTTCTGGGCGAGATCGCCCGTTCCGCCGAACAGGACGATCGTATCGGCGAGAGGCTGATCGGCCATACAGGGTCACCTTTTCGCGAGAATCTGCGTTCGTGCGCGCATAGCGGCGTTCAAACATGCAACGTCAAGCCCTTCATGGGGCTTACCCATCGAGTGTGCACTTTTTGAGGAGCTTCCCCCGTCGGATCAAACTGCGCCGCTAAGCGTTCCCCGATCCGCCGCAGGGCTTTGGGACGCGTATGAGTATCGACGAACTGAGCATTGGACTTGAACGGCCGCCCCGCCTGACGCTGGAGGGCGCAGCGCTCTTCCTCGACCTGGACGGAACCCTCGCGCCGATCGCCGAGCGCCCTCAGGACGTTCGCCCCGATCCTCGGAGATCAAGTCTGCTGGAGCGGCTCTCGGCCCGCCTCAACGGGCGGCTCGCCGTCGTCAGCGGCCGCTCGCTCGACGACATTGACCGCATCTTGGAAGGCAAGGTCACCTGCGTCGCCGCCATCCATGGCCTTGTCCGGCGAGACGCTCGCGGCGTGATCGGCGAAGCGCCGCCCCATCCGGGTCTGGCCCCAGCGCGCAAGACCCTGACGGAGTTCGCCGAAGCCGACCCCCGCCTGATCGTGGAGGACAAGTCCCTCAGCCTCACCATTCACTATCGTCTGGCGCCTGACCGCGCCCGCGAAGCCATCAGCCTGGCCGAACGCCTGGCGACGGTCACCGGCCTGACCCTGCAGCCGGGCGACATGGTGATGGAGCTGCGCACCCCCGGCGCGAGCAAGGGCGACTCGATCCGGGCCTTCATGGCCGAAGAGCCGTTCAAGGGGGCGCGTCCGGTCTTCCTGGGCGACGACCTCACCGACGAGCATGGCTTTTTCGCCGTACGCCAGCTCGGCGGCCATGGCATCTTGGTGGGGCCGCAGCGGCGGACCACCGCAGTCTACCGCATGGACGACGTGGAGGACGCGCTGACCTGGCTGGAGGCGGCGCGATGACCCGCCTCATCGTCGTTTCCAACCGCGTCACCACCCCGGCCGGCAAGGGCGAGGAAACCGTCGGCGGTCTGGCCATGGCGCTCGCCGCCGCCCTGCGGGAATATTCGGGTCTCTGGTTCGGCTGGAGCGGAAAGACGGTCCCCGAGTTCACCGGCCAAATGAACCTGCAACGGGTCGAAGGCGTCACCCTCGCCACGATCGACCTCGAAGAAGCCGACCTGAACGAGTACTACAACGGCTATGCGAACAAGACGCTCTGGCCGCTATTCCACTATCGCCAGGACCTGACGGCCTATGACCGCTCGTTCGACGAGGGCTACCAGCGGGTCAACCGGCGCTTCGCCGAAACCTTGCGGCCCCTGATCGAGCCGGAGGATCTGGTTTGGATCCACGACTACCATCTCATCCCGCTGGCTTTCGAGCTACGCAAACTGGGCGTGAAGAACCGGATCGGCTTCTTCCTGCACATCCCTTGGCCGGCGCACCAGCTCATCACCACCCTGCCGCGGCACCAGGAGTTGGTGGAGGCGCTGTTCGCCTACGATCTGGTCGGTTTCCAGACCCATGAATATCGCCAGGCCTTCGAAGAATACGTCCTGAACGAAGCCGGCGGCGTCGTGGTGGGCGAACGGCGCCTGCGCGCCTTCGGCCGCACCATGCGGGTCGGAGCCTATCCGATCGGCGTCGACGCCAAGGAGTTCGCCGAGCTCGCCCGCAGCCCGCGAGCGCAGCGAACCTATGACGTGATGGCCGCGCACACCGCCTTCAGGAAGATGATCGTGGGCGTCGATCGCCTCGACTATTCGAAGGGCATGGAGGAGCGGTTCTTGGGCTTCGAACGCCTGTTGGCCGACCATCCGGATCTGCGCCGCGAAGTGCTTTTCCTCCAGATCGCGCCGCTCAGCCGCGAAAGCGTCGACGCCTATCAGGAAATCCGCGCCCGGCTCGACGCCCTTTCCGGCCGCATCAACGGCGAACACGCCGACATCGACTGGAATCCGGTCCGATACGTCAACCGCAACTATCGCAGAGACGAGCTGGCGGGCGTCTATCGCGCGGCCAAGGCCGCCCTGGTCACGCCTTTGCGGGACGGCATGAACCTCGTCGCCAAGGAATTCGTCGCCGCCCAGGATCCCCAGGACCCAGGCGTCCTGGTCCTCTCGCGCTTCGCCGGCGCGGCCAACCAGCTGCAGGATGCGCTGATCGTCAATCCGAACAGCGCAGAGGAGATCGCCGAGGCCCTGCATCGCGCGCTCACCATGCCGTTGGCGGAGCGAATCGACCGTTGGCGCGCTCTCTTCGACAACGTCCAGCGCGAGGACGTCACTGCTTGGCGCGACGCCTTCGTCGGCGACCTCGCCGCCACCCGTAGCGGCGACCACGCGCGGACCGCTGAGGGACCGTTCTATGGCGAACAAGCTCGCCCGCTACCAGTCGATGCGCGACTTCACCAAGACCGCCGAGCCGAGCGGCCGGGAGAAGGTGAAGCCGACCAAACACCTGCGCTTCGTGATCCAGAAGCATGCGGCGACGAGGCTGCACTACGACTTTCGACTGGAACTGGACGGGGTCTTCAAGTCCTGGGCCGTGACCAAGGGGCCCTCGCTCGACCCCCACGAGCGTAGGCTTGCCGTCGAGGTCGAGGACCATCCCCTCGACTATGGCGACTTCGAAGGCACCATCCCCAAAGGCCAGTACGGCGGCGGCTCGGTCATGCTTTGGGATCGCGGCTACTGGGCCCCGGAACCTGGGACCGATCCGCACGAAGGCCTGCGCAAGGGCGACCTCAAGATCGTGCTGGAGGGCGAGCGCGTGCACGGCGGCTATGTCCTCGTGCGGATGAAGCACGACCGGGATGGCGGCAAGCGCAACAATTGGCTGCTGATCAAGCACCGCGACGAGTTCGCGGTGGACGGCGACGCCGACGCCCTGCTGAAAGAGAACGACACCTCGATCGCCTCGGGGCGCTCGATGGAGCAGATCGCCGCAGGACAGGGCAAGGCGCCCACACCGTTCATGACGGCGACCAAGCGGACCGCCGACAGCGTCTGGCAGTCGAAGTCGCGCGACGAAACCGAGCCTGAGGGCGGCGTCCTGGCCGCCATGCCGCGCTTCATCGAGCCTCAGCTCTGCAAGTCCGTCGACCGCCCGCCCGCGGGAGACGGCTGGGCCCACGAGGTGAAGTTCGACGGCTATCGCCTGCAGGTTCGCGTCGAAGGCGGCAAGGCGGTCATCCGTACCCGCAAGGGCCTGGACTGGACCGCGAAGTTCGCGGCGATCGCCAAGGCGGCCGAGGCGCTTCCCGACTGCATCCTCGACGGCGAGGCCGTGGCGCTGGACAGCCAAGGGCAGCCGAATTTTCCGGCCTTGCAGGCGGCCCTTTCCGAGGGCCGCAGCGAAGACCTGATCTATTTCGCCTTCGACCTGTTGTTCCTGGAAGGACGAGACCTGCGCGGCCTTGGGCTCAAGGATCGCAAGTCGCGGCTGCAGAGCTTGCTTGGGGAGGACGCGCCGCATCTGCGTTTCGTCGAGCATTTCGAGACTTCGGGCGACGCGGTCTGGCAGTCGGCTTGCCGCCTCGAACTCGAGGGCATCGTTTCCAAACGGCTGGACAGCCAGTACCGCTCCGGCCGAGGCGACGCCTGGGTGAAGGCCAAGTGCCGCGGCGGACAGGAGGTGGTGATCGGCGGCTGGACCGGCGAGAAGGGCCGGATGCGCTCCCTGCTGGTGGGGCTCAATCGCGACGGCAAGCTCGTCTATGTGGGCCGGGTGGGCACCGGATTCGGCAGTGAGGTGGTGCGCAAGCTGCTGCCCAAACTGGAAGCGGTGCGCGCGACCAAGAGCCCCTTCGCCGGTCCCAACGCCCGCCGCAAGACCGCCGACATCACCTGGGCGAAACCCGAGCTCGTGGCTGAGATCCAATTCGCGGGCTTCACGGGCGACGGCAACGTGCGGCAGGCTTCCTTCAAAGGCCTGCGCGAAGACAAGGAGGCCAAGGAGGTGGTCGCCGAAACCCCCGTACCCGCTGAAAAGGCCGAGCTCTCCGAACCCGCTCCCAAGCCGAAGGCGCGCAAGCGCGCCGGCGAGCCGGTGGTCATGGGCGTCACCATCTCCAATCCGGACAAGCCGCTATGGCCGAACTCGGCCGACAGTCCCGATCCGGTCACCAAGCTCGAGCTGGCCCAGTACCTGGAAACTGTCGCGTACTGGATGATGCCGCACATCGAAGGGCGGCCGTGCTCGGTGATCCGCACGCCGGATGGCATAGACGGCGAGCGCTTCTTCCAGCGGCATGCGGGGCCCGGCGCCTCCGACCTGATTTCCCAGGTGGAGGTGTTCGGCGACCACAAGCCCTACATCCAGGTGGACCGGCCCGAAGCCCTGGCGGCCCTCGCCCAGAGCGGGGCCAGCGAATATCACCCTTGGAACTGCCGGCCGCACGAGCATGAGACGCCCGGCCGGCTGATCTTCGATCTCGATCCGGCGCCGGACGTGACCTTCGAGGACGTGATCGCCGCAGCGCGCGACGTTCGCGACCGGCTGGAGGAACTGGGTCTCATCGCCTTCTGCAAGACCACGGGCGGCAAGGGCCTGCACGTCGTGACCCCGCTGGCCAAACCCAAGGGCGAGCTGGATTGGCCCACCGCCAAGGCCTTCGCCAAAAAGCTCTGCGAACGCATGGCGGCCGACGAGCCCGACCGCTTCGTCGTGAACATGTCCAAGGCCAAGCGCCACGGCAGGATCTTCCTGGACTATCTGCGCAACGACCGGCTTTCCACGGCGGTGGCTCCGCTCTCGCCGCGGGCGAGGGACGGCGCGACCGTCTCCTTCCCGCTGAACTGGACCCAGGTGCGCGCGGGACTGGAACCGCGACGCTATACGATCCGCACGGCCCCCGGGCTGCTTGCCAAAACGACCGCCTGGGCGGACTACGACGACAGCGCCCGTTCGATCGAAACCGCCATCAAGCGTCTGGGCTGAAACAATTACGCCATAGCTTGGGCGCCGACATGAACCAAAGCCAACGCGTTCGGTTCAGCCAAGGCTCAAGCTTGCAAGCGCAAAGTGTGGCTGTGTTCGAGTTCAAGAGGACAGCCATGAAGAAGATCCTGACCATCGGTGTGGCCCTGTCGGTGCTGGCCAGCGCCGGCGCGGCGGCCGCCCAGCCCCACTACGACAATCACCGCGCCAAGGCCGAGCGCCAGTATGAGCGCCGCATGGATCGCGCCGAGCGTGAATACAATCGCGATGTCCGTAAGGCCGAGCGCAAGTATCGCGCCGCCGCCTATAAGCGCCCGCCTGGCTATCAATACCGTCATTGGAACCGCGGCGATCGCCTGCCGCCGGCCTATCGCGCCGAGCGGTATCGCATCGTGAACTACCGCACCTATCACCTGCCCCCGCCCCCCCGCGGCTACTATTACACCCGGGTGGACAATGACGTGCTGCTGACCGCCGCGGCGACCGGCGTCATCGCCTCGGTGATCGTGGGGCTCTTCCAGTAACAGCCATACTCAGGACGCCCGCTTTCGAGCGGGCGTCTTTCTCGTCGCGCCCTTCTTGGCGGGCGTGCGCCGTTCGGCCGGCCGGCGCTTGCCGCCGCTGCTCTGGCCAAGGCTTCGGCGCAGCGCTTCCATGAGGTCGATGACCTCCGCCTCCTGCGGCTCGGGCGCGCTGACGGTGCGGCCGTGATGGGCCTCCTTCTCGGCGATCAGCTTGCGCAGCGCATCTTCGTAGCGGTCGTTGAACTCGCTGGGGTCGAAGGGGCCTTCCAGCTGTTCGATGATCTTCTCGGCGATCGCGACCATCTTCGGATCGGCCTTGGTGTCGGGAATCTTGTCGAAGAACTCCGCCGGATCCCGCACTTCCTTGTTGTTGCGCAGGCTGTAGGCGAGAATCCCCATGTCCCGCGGCTCCAAGGCCATCAGGCGCTCGCGCTGGTGCATGACCACGCGGGCGAGAGCCAGCTTGCCCGCGCCCTCCATGGCCTCGCGGATCACCCCGAAGGCCTCGGCCGCGAGTTCGCCGTCGGGGGTCAGGAAGTAGGGATCGTTCCAGTAGAGACGGTCGATCTCGTCGGCGTCGACGAACCGTTCGATGTCGATCGTGCGAGTGGTCTCCAGCCGAACGTTCTTGATCTCTTCGTCCGTGACGATGACGTACCGCCCCTTTTCGATCTCGTAGCCCTTGACGATGTCGGCCCGGTCGACGGGACCCGTCTCCGGATCGGTGGGGATCATGCGGATGCGGTTATGCGTCTCTTTATGCAGCATGTTGAACGAGACGTCGGCGCTGCGAGACGTCGCGGTGTAGAGCGCCACGGGACAGCTCACCAAAGACAGGCGCAGATAGCCCTGCCATGTCGGACGCGCGGCCATTGCGAAGACTCCCCTTGAGGCCAGCCAGAGTCCTGAAACGCAGCCGCGTGGGATTCAGTTCGCGCTCAAGGCCAGGCTTGGCAACGCCGCCTTCTCCTGGGCGTCGAGTTGGGGCTTGCGGAAGGCGGAGCGTACCCCGCTCTGCGGGCCGAACTCCACCAGCTGATCGGTCGCGGGATCGTAGGCCGGCCAAGTGATGTCGCAGGTGGGCGCTCCAGTCCTTGCGAAGGCGACCCAGCAGCCGTGCATCAGTCGCGCCATGGCCCGGTCGTCGTCCGCCACCATGCTCTCGGGCGTGCGGCGGCCCCAATATTCGAAGACGTACTGGATCTCGGCCGCGTGGGCCGCCGTGGTCACGCCGAACGGCCTAAATCGCGAGCCGACATAGGAGAAGTGATAGAGCCAGGCCGGCTTGCCGTCCGCCGCCTCGCCGGCCAGCCAGCGGGCCGGCGCGACCATGTAGCGGTCGCCGAACGCGGCGCGAACCAGAGCCTCGTCGCCCTTGGCGGCGGCGTCGGCATAGGCGGCGCGGGTCTCGGCTGGGATCGTCGCAGCCATCCCGGCCGGATCGGCGAGCTTACGGCCCAGCAGCGAGTCCTCTCCGGAATTGGCGCCGATAATGAGCGGCGCGTCGGTTTCGCGACCGGCGGCGAAGGCCTGGGCCGGGGTTTCCTTGAGCAGCCGCCCGTCGACGAAGGGGCCGTATTCGCCTGGGGACGCCTCGGCGATGAGACGGTCAACGGGAATGTCACGCAGTTGCGCCGCCGAAGTCTGTGCGCCGCCCAGTCCGAGCTTGGTGGCGATGGCGGCGCCTTCGCCCTCCTTGTCCGCGAGCGTCTTCGGCGCGGACCATCCGCCGCCGGACTGGACGATGGCCTTGCTGAACAACCCCTTGGCCTTCGACGTCGTCAGGATCGCCAGGGTGCTGGCGCCGCCGGCGCTCTCGCCGAAGACGGCGACGTTCTTCGGATCGCCCCCGAACGCGGCGATGTTGCGCTGGACCCATTCCAGGGCGGCGATCTGGTCCATCAGCCCGTAATTGCCCACCGGTTCCTTTCCCGCCGCCTTGGTCAGGGCGGGATGGGCGAAGTAGCCGAGCGGGCCGAGCCGGTAGTTGATCGCCACCAGGATCACCCCGTCGCGGGCGAAGTTCTGGCCGTCATAGATCCACCCGGCGCCGGTCTTGTGCGAGCCGCCGTGGATCCAGACCATGACGGGCGCCTTCTTCGCGCCCTTCGGCGCAAAGACGTTGAGCTGCAGGCAGTCCTCGCTGGTCGGGCCGTTGGCGCTGCCCTCGTTGGGCGTGCCGTCGGGGTTCATTTTCTGAGGGCATGAGGGGCCGTTCTTGCTGGCGTCGCGCTCGCCGCTCCAGGCCAGCGGCCGTTTGGGCGGCGCCCAGCGCAGATCGCCGACCGGCGCCGCTGCGTAAGGGACGTTGCGGAAGATCTCCGCGCGGTCGGTGGCAGTCCCGATCAGAACGCCGCTTTCCACCTTGACCCTTGGCGCTTCGGCGCGGGCGGGGCCCGCCAGCGCCAGAGCCCCGACGATGATCGCACCCAGACGCAGCATGGCGTTTCCCCCTTGGCGGCCTGGGAGGATTCGGCGAGGCGATCGCAAGGTCAAGGCTCAGTGGAAGTCGCGGCTGCGGATCAGGCGGCCAGTCACCCGATTGCGGATCTGCGGCGGTGCGGCGTTGGGCTCCTCCTTCATCTCGGCCAATCGGTGAGAAAGATCGGTGAAGCGCTGGGCGACCACGTGCACGACATTGCTCGCGCTCTGGATTTGACCATGCACGACCAGGAAGGATGAAGTCATGACCAGCCGGCGATTGGCGTCGAAGGCGTCTTTCCAGACCACGATGTTGGCCACGCCGGTTTCGTCCTCCAGCGTCAGGAAGGTCACGCCCTTCGCTGTGCCCGGCCGCTGGCGCACCAGAACCAGCCCGCCGACGGAAACCAGCTCGCGGTCCGACAGATGGGCCAGATCCCTGGCCTTCACCGCGCCCAGGTTCGTCAGGCTCTCACGGAAGAAGCCGCAAGGGTGGGCTCGCAAGGACAGGCTAGTGGTCCGGTAGTCTTCGGCGACCTCCTGCGGCAAGCTCATCAGCGGCAGCTCGACCTGACGCTCCTTCACTCCCATGGCCGCCAGCAGCGGCGCGTTCTTCAGGCTTCCGGTCTCGTCGGCCAGTCCCTTCACGGCCCAGAGCGCCTGACGCCGGCTCAGTCCCAGCGAAGCGAAGGCGTCGGCCTCGGCCAGCAGTTCGAGGGAGCGACGGCTGAGCCCCGCCTGGACCGCGAAGCCCTCGATCGAGCGGACGCCGGCGTTGCGGGCGGCGACCAAACGCGCGGCCTCCTCCTTACTGAACCCTTTGATTTGGCGAAGGCCTAGCCTCACCGCACGCCAATCTCCCGCCTTGGTCGCCGGCTCCAAGGTGCAGTCCCAGTCGCTGGCCAGTACGTCCGGCTCGCGGACCTCCACGTCATGCGCCCGCGCGTCCCGCACCAGTTGGGCCGGCTGGTAGAAGCCCATGGGCTGGCTGTTGAGGAGAGAGGCCAGGAAAGCGTCCGGCCAGTGCTTCTTCACCCATGCGGAGGCATAAACCAGCAAGGCGAAGCTGATGGCGTGGCTCTCGGGAAAACCATAGGAGCCGAAGCCCTCGATCTGCTTGAAGCAGCGTTCGGCGAACTCGCGCTCATAGCCTCGCTCGGCCATGCCATCGACAAAGCGCGCCTTGAATTCGCTCACATTGCCCAGGTTCTTGAAGGTCGCCATGGAACGCCGCAGCTTGTTGGCGTCGGCGTCGCTGAAGGCGGCCGCGGTGATCGCCAGCCGCATGGCCTGCTCTTGGAAGAGCGGCACGCCCAAGGTTTTCTTAAGGATGCCTTTGAGCTCATTCGGATCATGCGGCGCCTTGGGCGAAGGATAATCGACCTCTTCCTTCTTCTCCCGACGGCGCAGATAGGGATGGACCATATCGCCCTGGATCGGTCCTGGCCGCACGATGGCGACCTCGATCACCAGGTCGTAGAATTCCTTGGGCTGGAGGCGCGGCAGCATCGACATCTGCGCCCGGCTCTCGACCTGGAAAACCCCGATCGAGTCCGCCTCGGAGAGCATCTCGTAGACCTTGGCATCATCTTGCGGCAGATCGGCGATGTCGGTGACCTTCTTCCCAAGCGCCCTCTCAGGAATCATGTCGAAGCTCTTCTTCAGTGCCGTCAGCATGCCGAGCGCCAGCACATCGACCTTCATCAGGCCGAGCGCGTCGATGTCATTCTTGTCCCACTCGATGAAGGTCCGGTCCTTCATAGCCGCATTGCCGATGGGCACGGTCTCGTCCAAGCGGCGTTTGGTGAGCACATAGCCGCCCACGTGCTGGGAAAGGTGGCGCGGGAACTTCAGGAGTTGGGTCGCTAAAGCCACCGCCCTTCGTATCTCAGGATTTTCCGGGTCTAGGCCCGCCTGCCGGACGTAGTGATCCGGCACCTCCTCACCCCAACTGCCCCAGATGGTGTTGGCCAAGGCGGCGGTGATGTCCTCGGTCAGCCCCAACGCCTTGCCGACCTCGCGGATCGCCATGCGCGGGCGGTAGTGGATTACGGTGGCGACGATCGCCGCCCGATGCCGGCCATAGCGCTCATAGACATACTGCATCACCTCCTCGCGGCGGGCATGTTCGAAATCGACGTCGATATCTGGCGGTTCGCCCCGCTCGTCGGAAATGAAGCGCGAAAATAGCAGGTCCTGCCCCGGCTTGGTCGGATCCACTGCGGTCACGTGCAGGCAAAAACAGACCACGGAATTTGCCGCCGACCCTCGCCCCTGGCAGAGGATGCCGCGTCGCCGCGCCTCGACCACAACGTCATGCACGGTCAGGAAGTAGTTCGGATATTTCAGCTTCTTGATGAGCTTGAGCTCCATACGAAGAAGCTCTTTGATCTTTTCCGAGACCCCTTCTGGATAGCGCTTCTTGGCGCCATCCCAGGCGAGCTTGGTCAGATGCTGAATCGCCGTCTTGCCGGGCGGCACCGGCTCGTCGGGGTATTCGTAGCGCAGCTGGGAAAGGTCGAACGTCACCCGCTCGGCGATCTCGACCGTGCGCTCGATCGCACCTGGGAAACGGGCGAAGAGGCGCGCCATTTCCGTCGGGGCTTTCATATGCCGCTCGGCGTTGGCTTCCAGCCGCAAGCCTGCCTCGTGAATGGTGCAGGTTTCACGGATGCAGGTCACTACATCCTGCAGAGGCCGCCGCTCGGGCGAATGATAAAGGACATCATTGGTGGCGACCAACGGCGCGCCTGAGCGTTCAGCCAGAGCGGCAAGCTTGGAAAGCCTGTGCAAATCCCGGGGTCCATAGCGGCGCGAACCCGCCAGCCAAACATCACCGCGCAATTCCCCGGCGATGCGTTTCAGCTCCTCCTCGAACCTCTCGTCCAGGCGATCGGGCGGAAGCACCAAGGCGAGCTGGCCTTGGGCGTGATCGAGGAAATCAGACCAGCGGAGTTCGCACTTCCCCTTCTCCGCCCGAAGTTGGCCTACGGTCAGCAGGCGTGTCAGGCGGCCATAGGCTTCCCGGTCGGACGGGTAACAGAGGAGCGAAGGCGACCCGTCGGCGAAATCCAGCCGACAACCGGTAAGGGCGCGGATTTCCGGCCCTTTGTTCTCCTTGAGGAACTCTACCTGCGACCAGGCCCGCACGACGCCAGCCAGAGAGTTGCGATCGCAAATCCCGACGGCCTCCATGCCGAGCACCGCCGCGGCGCTGACCAACTCGTCGGGATGCGAAGCCCCCCGCAAAAAGGAAAAGTTGGTGGTGGTCTGGAGTTCGGCGTAACGGGTCATCCGAACACCCCGTGCATCCACCAGCGGGCGGGGGTTCCAGCTTCGTACAGCCCCTCTCGATAGACCCAGAAGCGCCCGCCGTCCTGGTTCTCGACCCGGTAATAGTCGCGGACGTGGCGGACGCTGATCTCGTCGATGTCGCCGCGCCACCATTCCTCGCCGATGCGCTCGGGGCCTTCGGCGTGCAGGATTCGATGCAGTTGCTTGCGCCAGCGGAACTGGCTGGGGGGATCGTCCGGCGTCAGAGCCGTGACGTTCTCCAGCGGCTCGGGCTGGCGGAACAGGCGCATGGGCCTGGGCGCTTCCGGGTTCCAGGCGCGAGGCGGGACCGGGGCCAGCGGCGCGGCCGGCCGGGCCGAGAGCTCGGGCACATGGCTCTGCACCGGCGCGCTCTTCCACACCCGATCCTCGCCCAACCGATTGCTCAGGCGATCGACCAGGGGCGCCAAGCCGTCCTCCACCGCAGGCTCGGCGCGAGCGTCCAGGCGGGTTTGCCGGCCAGCGACCGGCTCCACCTCTTCTGCCTCCAGGGTGACGACCTCGATCCCGAAGCCTGGATCAACGGTCTCGACTTTGGGAGCAAAGAGCTTGGCGATGCGCGCCGGATCGCGGGCGGCCAGGGCCAGTCCCACCTCCAGCGGCAGGGCTTCGCCGTCCACCCGATGGAAGGCGATACGAAAGCGGCGCGCGCCAAGCCCTTCCCGCTCGAGCCGCTCGCAGAGCCTGACAGCGACGTCTCGTGTCACCCTCTGCAGGTCCTCCAGGGCGCTGATCGGTTCGAAGAAGGCCAGGCGCGCGAACCAGGGATGAGGCGGCCGGCGGAAGGTCAGGGCTTCGCTCGCCCTGCCCATGGCCTGATCGATCCGCATCAGGGTGTGTTGGCCGAACCGTCGCGCCAGGGGGGCGCGCGGCATGCCGAGGATCTGGAACAGCAGGCGCAAGCCCAACCGTTCCATCTGGGCGGCGGCTTCCGGCTCCAGCCGCAGGGCCGCCGGCGGCAGATAGGCCAGCAGGTCGGCTTGGCCGCCCGCCGGCGCGATGATCTCCGCCCCCTTGCCGAAATGAGCCAGCGCCCAGGCAGCGCCGGGCGTGTCGGCGATGGCGCAACGCATGAAGATTCCATTGGCCGCCAGCCGGGCGCGATAGTCGGCCACGAGTTGGGCCTCGCCGCCCCAGAGATGGTCGACCCCGCTGATGTCGAGGAAGAGACCGTCCGGCGCATCTTCGGCCACCGCCGGCGAGAAGCGCACGGACCAGTCGGCCAAGGCGGTCAGGGCCGTGGCGTCGGCTTCGGGTTCGGCCTCGGCGGTAGCGAGGTCCGGGACCAGCGCCATGGCGTCGGTCGCCTTCTGCCCGGCGAAAAGCCCCAGTTTCCGGCCCGCCTTGTCCACGGCGGCCAGGCGGCGCACGCCCTTGACCGTTTCGATCAGGGCGAAGGGCTCAGGCGGAGAGTCGGACGCGTTGCGGCGGCGCCAGTTGGCGATCGCCCAATTCGGCGACCAAGCGCAGAGGATGCGGGCCATTCTCGGCCTCCCAGACATAGGCGGCCGCAGCCTCCAACAGCCAGGCGCCGGGCCGTCCGCCACGGCAGCGCTCCAGCTCCGCGCGCCAGCGCGGGGGGCCAAGGCCAAACTCTCCCGGACCAGGCTCGCTGGCCGCCGGGCTGATCTTCCATCGGGTCGCCGCCGCCGATCCTGTCGCGCCCCTGCGGCTGGCGGCGCCATAAGGCCGCCGCCGGATGACGAAGCCTGTGGCGCCCTGCTTCTCGCAGGCCAGTTGCAGCCGACGGCCGGCGGTGAGGTCCACGGCCTCCACCTCGGCGAAGACCGCGGCCACCCCGACCGTGGACAGCGCGTCCTCGGCCACGGCCAGGGCCTCGTCCTCGTCCCGAGCGCAGACCTGGATCAGGCGTTCGGCGGGAAAACCCAGCCCCACCAGACCGGGCGCGAACAGGTCGTCCCGCCGCAGGATCCAGATCGCCTCGCCCCGGCGGGCGAGCGGGGCTGCGACCAGGGCGGCGAAGGCGGCGGGAGAGGCCCCGGTTTCAGCTTCCATCCCCTCGCCCACAAACTCGTGCCATTGGCCGAGGGGCAATCCGCCGCCAGGCAAGCAGCGATCCAGGGCCGGGGTCCCGAACGGCAGGGACTCAGAGTCCGCTCGTCCTCCCGCCTCGATGGCGGAGATCTTCGCCTTGAGGGCCGCCAGGCGACCATCGCGAAAACCGGACATGCTCCTCTTTCCCTTAGTTCTACTTTTGTTCTAGTTTCGGGGGCGAAAGAGTCAAGCACCTCACGGTGGCGCCCCTGGCCCTCCCTCGGTGCTATGATCGTGAAAACAACGACGCGAGGGAGGCGTCATGTCCGCCCCGGTTCAGCTTCTCGTCGGCACGCGGAAGGGGCGCCTGGATATACCGCAGCGACGCAGATCGCCGGCAGTGGTCGGTCCAGGGACCCATCTTCCTTGGCCACATCGTCAATCATCTGGTCCTCGACCCGCGCGACGGGAAGACCATGCTGATGGCCGCCTCCACAGGCCATCTTGGCCCCACCATCTTCCGCTCGACGGACGGCGGCGAGACCTGGACGGAGGCCAGGCAGCCGCCGGCCTTCCCCAAGGCGGACGGCGAGGGCCCCTCGCGGGCGGTGGATCACAGCTTCTGGCTGGAGCCGGGCCATCCGAGCGAGCCGGACGTCTGGTGGGCCGGAACCTCGCCGCCGGGCCTCTTCCGCAGCGCCGATGGCGGGGTCACCTGGGAGAGCGTCTCAGGCTTCAACGATCACCCCAACTACTGGGATTGGTGCCCCGCGGACGGCGGCACGCCCGATGGGGCGCTGCTCAACCAGGTCCAGATCGATCCGCGGGACAAGGCGCACATGTATGTCGCCACCTCCACCGCCGGGGTCTTCGAAACCCGCGACCAGGGCGCAAGCTGGCGGCCGCTGAACCAGGGCGTTGAGGCGAACTTCCTGCCCGATCCCTATCCCGAGTACGGGCAGGACGCGCACTACATCGCGCTGGCCCCGACCATGCCGGACCGGATCTGGCAGCAGAACCACTGCGGGATCTATCGCCTGGACCGACCGGCCGAGCGTTGGGACCGGATCGGCCAGGCGATGCCGCCGGAGATCGGCGACATCGGCTTCACCATCGTTCCGCATCCGCGTGACGCCGATACGGCCTGGGTCTTTCCCATGGACGGCACCGAGGTCTGGCCTCGGACCAGTCCCGGCGGCAAGCCCGCCGTCTATCGCACCTCCGATGCGGGCCGGAGCTGGGAGCGGCAGGACGCCGGCTTTCCCACCGAACAGGGGTGGTTCACCGTCAAGCGCCAGGCCTTCTGCGCCGATGCGGGCTCTCCGGTCGGCCTCTATCTCGGCGCGACCAATGGCGAGGTCTGGATGAGCGACGACGAAGGCGCGGCCTGGCGTCCGATCGCCAGGCACCTGCCGGAGATCTACTCGGTCGTGGCGGCGCCGCTCTGATGGTCCAGGTCTTCATCCCCTCGCAGCTGACCTCCTATACGGACGGCGCCAGCCGGCTTCTGGCGGCGGGCGCGAGCATCGAGCAGGTGCTGGACGACCTCGATCGCCGCTTTCCGGGCCTGAAGTTCCGAGTGATCGACGAACAGGACCGGATCCGCCGCCACATGCGCATCTTCCGTAACGGCGACCGGGCGCAGGACATCCGGTTGCCGGTCAGCGAGGCCGATGAGGTGCTGATCTTCGGAGCCCTGTCGGGCGGCTAGTCAGACAGGATCTCGTCCGGCTCGGGCGTCACGGGAAAGCGCACCGCCTCGATCTCGTCCGCGCCGGACCAAGACCGTGATGGCGCCTCTCCCACAGCTTGCCGAGCCGGCCCTGGATTGCCGAACCAAAGAGAGGTCCGCCACCATTTTCGGCAGGATCGGCAGCTTTATGGGGATGGTCGAACCGTCAAGCCGACGGACCTAAAGGACGGAAATAGCGGAGGTTTTTCGCATGCGAAAAGGCCGCGAAGGAGGCCGAACCCGGGCACAGGCGGTCGCCCCCGGGAACGCTAATCCGCAGGCCGGGAGCGAGGCCTCGACGTCTCGGACATGGGGCCTCCAGAGGAGGCCCCTCGCCGGTCAGAACCGCAGGCTGCGGGCTTCCTTGACGTGCGGCAGGTCGCGGACCTTGGCGATCAGTTCTTCGGAGGCGTCCTGGTCCACCCCGATCAGGGCGATGGCGTCCTCGCCCGCCGAGACCCGGCCGAGGTTGAAGGTGGCGATGTTCACGCCCTTTTCCGCCAGCAGCGCGCCGATCGCGCCGATGAAGCCCGGCTTGTCGAGGTTGTTCACATAGAGCATGGCGGGCGCGAAGGGCGCGTCGAGCTCCATGCCCTTGACCTCGATGATGCGCGGCGCCCCGGCGACCACCGTGCCGGCGAAGGAGCGCTTGCCGAGCGCCGTGGTGACGGTGATCCGCACCAGGCTTTCATAGATCGGCGAGTCGTCCTGCTTGCTCTCGGAAACTGTGATGCCGCGGTCCTTCGCCACCGCCGGCGCCGAGACCATGTTCACCTCGGCCAGCATGGGACGCAGCACGCCGGCCAGGGCCGCGGCCGTCAGCGGACGGGTGTTGAGATTCGCGACCTCGCCCTCATAGGCGATGTCCACCGCCTTCACCTCGACATCGACCATCTGGCCGGCGAAGGCGCCGAGGCGCTCGGCGAGGGCGACAAAGGGCTTCAGCTTGGGGGCTTCGTCCGCGGTCACGGACGGGCTGTTGAGCGCGTTGGAGACGGCGCCGGTGAGCAGGTAGTCGCTCATCTGTTCGGCGACCTGCAGGGCGACGTTCTCCTGGGCTTCCAGAGTCGAAGCGCCCAGGTGAGGGGTGGCGACGAAGTTCTCGGCGCCGAACAGCACGTTCTCCTTGGCCGGCTCCTCGACGAAGACGTCGAAGGCCGCGCCGCCCACATGGCCCTCGTCCAGCAGCTTGCGCAGGGCGGCTTCGTCCACCAGGCCGCCGCGGGCGCAGTTGACGATCAGCACGCCCTTCTTGGTCTTGGCCAGGTTCTCGGCCGACAGGATGTTGCGGGTCTTGTCGGTGAGCGGGGTGTGCAGGGTGATGACGTCGGCGCGGGCGAGCAGATCCTCCAACTCGACCTTTTCGACCCCGATCTCCACAGCGCGTTCGGGCGACAGGAAGGGATCGTAGGCGATGACCTTCATCTTCAGGCCGTTGGCGCGGTCGGCGACGATGCCGCCGATGTTGCCGGCGCCGATGAGGCCCAGGGTCTTGGCGTAGAGCTCCACGCCCATGAAGCGGTTCTTCTCCCACTTGCCGGCCTGGGTGGAGACGTCGGCGGCGGGGAGCTGGCGGGCCAGGGCGAACATCATGGCGATGGCGTGTTCGGCGGTGGTGATCGAGTTGCCGAACGGGGTGTTCATCACCACGATCCCTTTGGAAGTCGCGGCGGGGATATCGACATTGTCGACGCCGATGCCGGCGCGGCCGATGACCTTGAGGTTCTTCGCGGCGGCGATGACGTCCTTGTCGGCCTTGGTCGCCGAACGGACGGCGAGGCCGTCATAGTCGCCGATGATCTTCAGCAGCTCTTCCTTGGGAAGGCCGGTCTTCACGTCGGCGTCGACGCCGCGTTGCTTGAAGATCTCGATAGCGGCCGGGCTCAGTTTGTCGGCGATGAGTACGCGGGGCATTGCGGATGTCCTTACGGATTGGGGTATGCGCTCTCGCCCCGCACCGGAGTCCGGGCGCGGGTCGGCGAGAGCGCCAAGGCGTGATCAGGCGGCTTGAAGCTGTTCGAAGGTGGTCGCGAAGGCCCAGTCGAGCCAGGGCGTCAGAGCCTCGAGGTCGGAGGTCTCCACCGTGGCGCCGCACCAGATGCGCAGGCCGGCCGGGGCGTCACGATAGCCGCCGATATCGAGGGCGACGCCTTCCTTTTCGAGGACGGCCGCCAGCTTCTTGGCGAAGTCGGCCTGGGCGTCGTCGGCCAGGGCGGTCACCCGCTTGTCCACCACCTTCAGGCAGACCGAGGTGTTGGAGCGCGTGGCGGGATCGGCGGCCAGGAAATCGACCCAATCGGTCTTGGCGACCCATTCGGCCAGAACCGCCAGGTTCGCGTCGGCGCGGCGCTGCATCTCGGCCAGGCCGCCGATCTGGGCGGCCCACTTCAGGGCGTCGATGGCGTCTTCCACGCAGAGCATGGAGGGCGTGTTGATGGTGGCGCCTTCGAAGATGTCCTTTGCCAGCTTGCCGGCCTTGGTCATGCGGAACAGCTTCGGCATCGGCCAGGCCGGGACGTAGCTTTCCAGGCGAGCGACGGCGCGGGGCGAGAGGATCAGCACGCCGTGCGCGGCTTCCCCGCCCAGGGCCTTCTGCCAGGAGAAGGTCACAACATCGAGCTTCGTCCAGTCCAACTCCTGGGCGAAGGCGGCGCTGGTGGCGTCGCAGATGGTGATCCCTTCGCGGTCGGCCGCGATGAAGTCGGCGTTGGGCACGCGCACGCCCGAGGTGGTGCCGTTCCAGGTGAAGACCAGGTCAGCGTCCTTGCGCACCTTGGTCAGGTCCGGCAGCTCGCCATAGGGAGCGTCGAGCACCTCGGCGGGAAGCTTCAGCTGCTTGACGACGTCCGTCACCCAGTCCTTCCCGAAGCTCTCGAAGGCCAGGAGCTGCACGGGCTTGGGGCCGAGCATCGACCACAGCGCCATCTCGACCGCGCCGGTGTCGGAGCCGGGCACGATGCCGATCAGGAAGTCTTCCGGGACCTCCAGCACCTGGCGGGTCCGGTCGATCGCCTCTTGCAGGCGCGCCTTGCCCAGCTTGGAGCGGTGCGAACGGCCGAGGACGGCGTTTTGCAGATTTTCGGGGGTCCATCCGGGGCGCTTGGCGCACGGGCCGGACGAAAATTCGGGGCGAGCCGGGCGCATGGCCGGCTTGGCGGTCGTCATATCGATGTCTCCCATCCTTACAGATGGGCTGCGCCCCGTTGGGGGGGCGTGGCCCGCGGCGGAGTAACGACGCTTTCGCCGCCGACGCAAGCGAAAGTTTCCGCGAGCCTCGATAAATCTCTTCAGCCTTTGGTGGGCTGAACTCCAGTGTTTCGTGTTGCGGCCACCTTCGCGCGCTGCCACCATGCGACCGCAGTTCCCACCGCCAAGCATACGCTCACGGCGAGGAAGTTCACGTTATTGATCCTGATGTGAAGCAGGTCGATGGGCCTGGACGTCACGATGTAGAAGGCGTGCAAGCTGAACTGCGCTGCATATAGCAACATTACCCCGCCCAACCAGAAGCTGGCGTAACGCACCGCTATGACGAGCAAACAAAGCGCCGTGAGCCCGTCGAGCGTGAGACGGGCGATGGTCTGGATTCCATCCGGCAAGACGAGCGCCGAAATGATGGAAAGCATCAGGTTGGCGCCAACCACCGCGCCGCCGGCCCTTTCCGCCGCCCCGCCCTTCCAGAGCGCGAACAACGAAACCCCCAAGGTGAGGGCGATCAGGCCAAGAACGATCGGTGATGTTGGCATAGCACTACGCCCCTAACTCTCATTAGGGGCGTAGCACCAGTTAATCTATTGCAACTAAGCGGCTCAGCCGACTTCGCGCATCGTGGTCACTTCTTGCTTCCGCAACGTGCCAGGCGGCTTGTCCATGTAGCCGAGCTTCGTGCGGATGCCGAGGCGCAGTTGAGCTTCGGCCAGTTCGTTGTGAGCGCCCACCATGGCGGTGCGGGCTTCGCCCAGCGCCTGGATAGCCTCCACCATCTTCACCTGCACGTCGTCGGCGAAGACGAGCGAGGCGTTCAGTTCGCCGCGGGCCTTGAGCAGGTCCGCGAGCAGTTCGGTGGCTTCGACCAGAGCTTGGTCCACGGCCGCTTCAGTCGAAAACAACTTGGTCGCGACGCGCTGCGCGACAAACACCTTTTCCATGGGGAGGCCCCTCCGAAGGATTAACCCTAACTCCATCAAGGTAAACCATAGGTTAAACTCCTCCTAGAGGATTTACGTTCTGTTAACCACGATTTCGTCGCGCAGGGGTAGAGTCTGTGTCGGCAAAACAACATTTCCCCTGTGACGCGAGCCCTTTGGAAGCGAACCGTTAGGAGAATTGGCCTAGATCATTGGGCTAGAACCGGTTCGGGCCCCTATGACTGACCAGGCGCGCAAGGCGGGCTCCAGGCCCCAGATCACGTTCCACGCGCGTGTGGCGGGCGTCGCGCTCATCACGACGGTGGTGGTGCTGGTCGCCGCATGCCTGACCTTCATGCTCCAGCAATGGGCGGTCGCCCGCGAGCAGAGCCATCAGGCCCACAGGTCGCTCGCCGAGATCACCGCGCGCACGGCGTCAGAGGCCTTGGCCACCAATGACCTGACGGGCGCGCGGAACGCGGTGGCGACCCTGGTGACCGACGCAAACGTCACCTCCGCCGCCCTGGTGAGATCAGGGGAGCAGATCGCCGCATACCGTCGAGACGCCGCGCCCGCGCCGGATCAGGTCGAAACCATCGAAGCGCCGGTCACGGTGGACGGTCGGGCGGTGGGCAAGGTCGTCATGAGCTTCGAGACTCCGGCTCTCACCGCCCTGCTGCCGCAATTCGTCGCCCTGACCGGCGCGCTGTTCTTCGGAGGGGTGGGCCTGGCCCTCTTCCTGGCGCGCGGACTGGCCGCAAAGGTGATCGCCCCGGTGCTCCGGCTCTCGGAGGCCATGCACGAGGTCGCCGCCAGCGGCCGCTTCGCTCCCGTGGAAGTTGACGCCGACGATGCGCTGTTCCGAAGCCTGACCGACAGCTTCAACCACCTATTGGCGAAACTGGACGAACGCGAACAGGCGCTGCAGCGGACGCTGCGCGATCTGGTCGAAGCCCGGGACGCGGCCAATGCGGCCAACGTGCTGAAGTCGCAGTTCCTGGCCAATATGAGCCACGAGATCCGGACGCCGCTGAACGGCGTCCTGGCCATGGCCGAGGTCATGTCCATGGGCGAACTGGATCAGGCCCAGCGGGAACGGCTGGAGGTCATCCGGCAATCCGGCGGCCTGCTGCTGGCCGTGCTCAACGACGTGCTGGACCTTTCCAAGATCGAGGCCGGCAAGCTCACCCTGCTGGTCGACGACTTCGATCTGGAGCGGGAAATCGCGCCGACCCGCGAGTCCTTCGCCGTCATCGCCGCCGGAAAGGGCCTCGGCTTCGCCGTCGAGATCGCCGAGGAGGCCCGTGGCGCCTGGCGGGGCGACGCCGACCGCATCCGCCAGATCGTCGGCAACCTGCTTTCAAATGCGGTCAAGTTCACCCTGCAGGGGGAGGTCACGGCGCGGTTCGACGTGGCCGAGGAGAGCGGCGCCTTGCGACTGACCGTCCGAGACACCGGCGTGGGCATCGCGGTCGAGAAGCAATCGGGCCTGTTCGAGAAGTTCACCCAGGCCGACAACTCCGCCACCCGGCGCTTCGGCGGCACCGGCCTTGGCCTGGCGATCTGTCGCGAGCTGACCCAGATGATGGGCGGCGTGATCAGCGTCGAAAGCCACGAGGGCGAGGGCTCGGTCTTCACCGTCGAACTGCCGTTGCCGCGCGGCGAACTCACCGAAGCCGAAGCTGAGCCCGCGCCGGCCGTGGCCGAGGCCGAGGAAGGCGCCCTGCGCCTGCTCGCCGCCGAGGACAATCCGACCAATCAGCAGGTGCTGGCCGCGGTCATGGGATCGCTCGGCATCCAGATCGACATCGTCGCCAACGGACGGGCGGCCTTTGAGGCCTGGCGCGACGGCGCCTATGACCTGATCCTGATGGACATCCAGATGCCGGTGATGGACGGCATCGATGCGGCCCGCGCCATCCGGCTCGCCGAGGCCGAGAACGGTCGGCCGCGCACCCCGATCGTGGCCCTGACGGCCAACGCCCTGTCCCATCAGGTGGATGAATATCTCGCGGCCGGAATGGACGGCCACGTGGCCAAGCCTATCGAGATCGCCAAGCTCTATGAGGCGATCAGCCGGGCGCTCACCGAGGCCGCGACCAGCGGCGGCGCGTCGGCCACGGCTGCAGCCTAAGGAAGCTGAACGCCGCACAACGGACGGCTCAGGTCCATTTCAGATCGCCGGTGCTTCACTCGTCCCAACGTCGCGGCCGCCGCGACGCGCACGAGGAGTAACCGTTATGAAAAAGATCGTTCTCGCCCTCACCGCCGCCTCCGCTCTGGCCGCCGCCGCCCCTGCCCTCGCCCAGCCCTATGGCGGCTATGACCGGCAGGACTATCGCGGCTGGACCAGCATCAACCAGCGGCAGGACCAGCTCGACCGGCGGATTGATGTGGGTCTCCGGAACGGCCAGCTGACCCGTTACGAGGCCGGTCGCCTGCGCAACGAGTTCTATGACATCGCTCGCCTGGAGCGGCGCTATCGGTCCAACGGTCTTTCGGGCTGGGAGCGCGCCGACCTCGATCGCCGCTTCGACGCCCTGTCGGCCAAGATCCGTTGGGAACGCCGAGACAATGACCGCTACGGCTATGGCTACGGCTATCGCCGCTAGGGCTTAAGGAAAGGGGCGGCTGCGAAGCCGCCCCTTTTTCTCGGCCGCTAAGCTAGGCGCCGACCTAGCCGGCGACGACAGTTAGTTCCGGCCAGCGGCGCTGGGCCGCCTCCGCCGTTCGGGCGAAGCCGAGGGCCTGGCGGGTCGGATTGGGCCGCAGGCGCAGGGCGAAGAGGTCTTCCAGGCCGAAGGGGGCTTGGATCGTGAGGCGGCCATCCGGCTCCAGCCGCACGCCCACCGCGAAGGCTGTCGAGGTGAAGCGTGAGAGCGCCTCGGCGCTGGAGGCCAGGGGCGTGTAGGGCTCGCCGAACTTCCCCTCGAACCAGACATGCACGCGCGCCTGGTTCCGCACCTCGACCATTTCGCGGAACGGAGGTTCGAACGCGCCGGCGACCCTCCGGATCACCACATCCTCCGCCTCGTAGGAGATGTCGGAGGGATCGAAATAGCCGAGGTCGTAATCCTTGATCCCATAGTCCGGCTCTCGGCCAGTCAGGTGGTTGAGCACGGGCTGGTAGACCGCGCCCGAGAACACCAGCCAGTCAGGGAGGGCGAGGTCTTTCGCCGTCTCGAGCACGTGCATCAGGCTGGGCGTCGCGCGCACGATCGCCTCGAGCCGCGTCTCCTCGGATTGGCTCATCGGCGGCTCCGCAGAAGCCAGCCATGATCGAGCGGGCCGTGCCCGCGCCCTAGGCCGGGGGCCAATCGCATGGCTTCGTGCACATAGTCCCAGGCGCGCGCGACCGCCTGCTCCAGGGGCAGGCCCTGGGCGAGGCCCGCCGCGCAGGCCGACGCCAGGGTGCAGCCGGTGCCGTGGGTGTGGCGCGTATGCAGGCGCTCTCCGGAGAAGGTGGTCTCGCCGGCGGGGGTCAGCAGGACGTCGGTTACCGTTTCGCCCGGAACGTGCCCCCCCTTCATCAGGACCGCGGCGGCGCCGAGCTCCAGCAGAGCCTCGCCCACCCGCCGCTGACCGTCGAGATCGGCGACCTCCAGGCCGGTGAGGGCCTCGGCTTCCGGCGCATTCGGCGTCAGCAGCGCCGCGCGGGGGATCATCAGGCTGCGCACCGCGTCGACGGCGGCCGCAGCCAGGAGGTGGGCGCCGCCCTTGGCGACCATGACCGGATCGACGACGGCCGGGACCTGGGCGGCGCCCGCCAGGATTCCGGCGACGGTCTCGACGGTCCTCACATCGCCCAGCATGCCGGTCTTGATGGCGTCGGCGCCGATGTCATCCAGCACCGCCCGGGCCTGCGCCTCCACGACATCGGTCGGGATCGGATGCACGCCGGTGACGCCCAGGGTGTTCTGGATGGTCACCGCGGTGATGGCGGTCGCCGCATAGCCGCCCAGCATGGTCACGGACTTGATGTCCGCCTGGATCCCCGCCCCGCCTCCGGAATCGGAGCCGGCGATGATCAGCACCCGGCCTCTCTTTTCGCTCATGACCTGGACCTAGCGCGGCCCTCACCCGAATGCATCGGGTTTTCGGAAACCATCCACCACCGCGCGCTTCCGCATCGGCGCGGCCCTGCTAGTTTCATCGGATGACCGACAAGATCGCGATCGTCACCGGGGCTGGTTCAGGTATCGGGCGCGCAGCCGCCATAGGCTTGCTGGACGCCGGCTGGCGTGTGGCGCTGGCCGGCCGCCGCGCCGAACAGCTGCAGATCACGGCCGCGCACGCCCCCGACCGCACGCTGGTCGCGCCCACGGACGTGGGCGACGAGGCGGCGGTGCAGGCCCTGTTCGCCGCGACGGTCGAGACCTTCGGGCGGGTCGACCTGCTCTTCAACAACGCCGGCGCCTCGGCCGGCGGGCGGCTGGAGGACCTTTCGCTGGAGGCCTGGAAGCGGGTGGTCGACGTCAACCTCACCGGCGCCTTCCTCTGCACCCGCGAGGCGTTCCGGGTGATGAAGGACCAGGACCCCCGCGGCGGGCGGATCATCAACAACGGCTCGATCTCCGCCCATGCGCCTCGTCCCTATTCGGTCGCCTACACCGCCACCAAGCACGCCATCACCGGCCTGACGCGGTCCACCGCCCTCGATGGGCGGCCCTACGACATCGCCTGCGGGCAGATCGACATCGGCAACGCCGCCACGGAAATGACCGCCGCCATGGCCAAGGGCGTTCCGCAGGCGGACGGCTCCTTCGCGCCCGAGCCGCTGATGGACGTCAAGGCCGTGGCCGAGGCGGTGGTGATGATGGCGGGCCTGCCGCTGGAGGCGAACGTCCAGTTCATGACCATCATGGCGACCAAGATGCCGTTCGTCGGACGCGGCTAGCGCGGCTCGGACCGGGCGAGCAGGTCGATGAGGTCCTGCTTCCAGAACCTGGCCCAGGTGTGGGTGCCGTGGCCGCGGGTCTCCGGCGTCGCCCGGATCAGCACGAAGCGGCCGTTCTTCAGGCGCTTGGCCGCGGGCTCGGCGATCCCCAGGTCCGGCGGATTGATCAGGTCGTCGGTGGAATTGACCCAGGTCACGGGCATGGTGATCCGCTCCAGCGCCTTGGAGGGATCATAGGTGCGCGAGGCGTCCAGCTGGTAGATCAGGTCGTTGGCGTCCCGCCGTGGAAGATCGGCGGTGAGCCGCTGCTGGTAATAGGCCTCGGCCGCCTCGCGCGTGGGCGCCTGGGCCTGCCAGGCCTGAGGGGCTGCGCCCATCACCAGCAGGAGGTTGACCGCGCCGCGCAGACCAAGCTCGGGTTGGGCGTCGTAGGTCCCGTCCTTCCAGGCGGGGTCGGCCTTCACCGCCTCGATCGCCGCCTTGCGCCAGAAGCGGTTCATGCCGGCGATCTGCACGGGGAGGCAGGCCAGCGGCATCATGGCCTGTACGAAGTCCGGATGGGTCTCGCCCCAGACGACGCCGTGCATGCAGCCCATGGACGTGCCCATCAGCAGGCGCAGGCGATCGACCTTCAAGCCCTCGACCAACAGGCGGCGCTGGGCCTCGACCATGTCGTCATAGTCGTAGTGCGGGAACTTCGTGCGCAGGCCGTCGCTGGGCTTGGAGGAGCCGCCATGGCCGATGCCGTCGGGCAGGATGACGTAGTAGCGGCGGATATCGAGCGGCTGGCCAGGTCCGTAGAGCTCGTCGGCGAACTGGGGCGAGAGGAACTGCGCGCCCGAGCCGCCGGTGCCGTGCAGCACCATCACCGCATTGGTGACGCGCCCGCTCGCATCGCGGACAGGCTTGCCCAGGGTGCGATAGTGCAGCTTCAGGGAGGGCAAGGTCTCGCCGGAGCGAAACTTGAAGTCCTTCGCGATGAAGTCGCCTTCCGCGACTTGCGCTTCATAGGGCGATGCGGCCACGGCCGCGGCGGGCGCGAGCAGGCTCAGGGCCGCGAGGCCCGCAACGATCCAGGTCTTCATCGGTCTCTCCCCTTCGACTCGCCGATCAGACTACCGGGCCTCGCCGATCGCATTCCAGACCTTCAGCGCCTGCGCGGTCTGGGCGACGTCGTGGACGCGCAAGGCCGCGGCGCCGGCGGCCGCCCCTGCAAGGCCCGCCGCCAGCGAGCCGGCGAGCCGCCCATCCAGGGCCGCGCCCTCGGCCGGATCGAGGGCGGCGATGAAACGCTTGCGGCTGACCCCCAGCAGGACGGGGAAGCCGAGGGCCACGACCTTGTCCAGATGGGCGAGGAGGGCGAGGTTGTGCTCCACCCGCTTGCCGAAGCCGATACCCGGATCGAGCCAGATCTTTTCGCGGGCGACGCCAGCGTCAATCGCCACCTGCGCGCGGGCCTGGAGGAAGGCGCAGACCTCGGCCACCACGTCGTCATAGTGCGGATCGGCCTGCATGGTGCGGGGCTCGCCCTGCATGTGCATCAGCACCACCTCGCAGCCGAGGTCGGCGGCGATGGCCGGCGCATCCGGCGAGTAGCCGAGGGCGGTCACGTCGTTCCAGATGTCGGCCCCTGCGGCGACGGCGGCGCGCGCCACCTCGGGCTTCATGGTGTCGATGGAGATCGGGACGTCGCCTTGCGCCCTGACCGCCGCGACGAGCGGCGCGGCCCGGGCGATCTCCTCCTCGGCGCTGACCGGGTCTGCGCCGGGCCGGGTCGACTCCGCACCGATGTCGAGGATATCGGCGCCTTCGGCGATCAGGCGAAGAGCGTGGGCCAGGGCCGCTTCCGGCGCCAGATAGCGCCCGCCGTCCGAGAAGCTGTCGGGGGTGACGTTGACGATCCCCATGACCTTGACGGATCGCGACATGTTCCGGCTCCTCGACACATAGCAAGACGCCCTCCTGGCGGCGGGCCAGGAGGGCGTCAAGTCGCTTGCGGTTGGGAGCGTCCCGTCAGGTCGCCGGTTCGGGTCGCGGCGAGATCGGCACCGCCACCGACGGCCCGCTCGGCCGGCGCGTGTCGGCCTCGTCCCGGACGGGCGGCACGCCCTTCAGCACGTTGACGATCTCTTCGCCCGTGAGGGTTTCGTACTCGAGCAGGGCCTTGGCCAGGACATGGAGGTCGTCGATCTTCTCGGTGAGGATGCGACGCGCCTCCTCGAAGCCCTGTTGGACCAGGCGCTTGACCTCGGCGTCGATCAGCTTGGCGGTCTCTTCCGAGACGCTCTGGGTCCGCGACACCGAGTGGCCGAGGAAGACCTCGTCCTGGTTCTCGCCGTAGGAGACCACGCCGAGCTTGTCGGAGAAGCCCCACTTGGTGACCATGGCGCGGGCCAGCTTGGTCGCCTGATCGATGTCGGACGAGGCGCCGGAGGTGATCTTCTCCTTGCCGAAGATGATCTCCTCGGCGATGCGGCCGCCCATCAGGATGGCGAGACGCGAGGTCATCTGCTCGTAGGTCATCGAGAGCTGGTCGCGCTCAGGCAGCTGCATGACCATGCCGAGCGCGCGGCCGCGCGGGATGATGGTCGCCTTGTGCACCGGGTCGGTGGCCGGCACGTTCAGCACCACCAGGGCGTGGCCGCCCTCGTGATAGGCGGTCAGGCGCTTCTCTTCCTCGGTCATGGCCATGGACTTGCGCTCGGCGCCCATCATGACCTTGTCCTTGGCGTCTTCGAAGTCGCGCTGGGTGACCATGCGGCGGTTCTTGCGCGCGGCCATCAGGGCGGCTTCGTTCACCAGGTTGGCGAGGTCGGCGCCGGAGAAGCCGGGCGTCCCGCGGGCGATGGTCTTCACGTCCACGTCGGCGGCCAGGGGCACGTTCTTCATGTGGACGCGCAGGATGCGCTCGCGGCCGGTGATGTCCGGATTGGGCACCACGACCTGGCGGTCGAAACGGCCGGGACGCAGCAGGGCCGGGTCCAGGACGTCCGGGCGGTTGGTCGAGGCGATGACGATGATGGCTTCCGACGGGTCGAAGCCGTCCATCTCGACCAGCAGCTGGTTGAGGGTCTGCTCGCGCTCGTCGTTGCCGCCGCCCAGGCCCGCGCCACGATGGCGGCCGACGGCGTCGATCTCGTCGATGAAGATGATGCAGGGGCTGTTCTTCTTGGCCTGCTCGAACATGTCGCGCACGCGGCTGGCGCCGACGCCGACGAACATTTCGACGAAGTCCGAACCCGAGATGTAGAAGAACGGCACACCGGCCTCGCCCGCGACGGCGCGCCCCAGCAGGGTCTTACCGGTGCCGGGAGGACCGACCATCAGGGCGCCCTTCGGGATCTTGCCGCCCAGGCGCTGGAACTTTTGCGGGTCCTTCAGGAAGTCGACGATCTCCGACAGCTCTTCCTTGGCCTCGTCGACGCCGGCCACGTCCTCGAAGGTGATGCGGTTCTTGTTCTCGGTCAGCATCTTGGCCTTGGACTTGCCAAAGCCCATGGCGCCGCGCGCGCCGCCCTGCATCTGACGCATGAAGAAGATCCAGACGCCGATGAGCAGCAGGATCGGGAGGCTGTTCAGGAAGAGGCCCAGCAGGCCGCCGCCGGCGGATTTCACATTGATATCCGCGCCTTGCGACTCCAGACGCTTGATCAGGTCGTCCTGGTTGTTCGGGGTGAGCGCCGTGAAGGACTTGCCGGAGCGGTCCTTCACCTCGATGGCGGCGCCGCGCAGGGTCGCCTCCTTAACCTCGCCCGCATTCACCTTGTTCAGGAGCTGCGAGTAGGAGATCTGGCCTGAAGCGCCGGCCGCCTGGCTGCCGCCGGTCATCATGCTGTAGAGGCCGATGAGAACGACGACGATGACGCCCCAGATGGCGAGATTACGCAGGTTCATGACGCGCCTTCGTAAAGAGTGTGTCTCATAACCCACCTTACGTGGGTCTGGCCCTCAGGACTAGCAAGGCCCGTGCCGCGCGACTGAACATCGCGGTTCGGCGAACGCGCTCCCTGCAGACACGCAAAGGGCCGCGCGTCGTCCGCGCGGCCCCACAATCCGGCTTGAAGCCTTAATATTTTAGCGGCCCGCCTTCTTCGGCGCGGCGATCAGGCCTTCGCGCTGGGCGCGCTTGCGGGCCAGCTTGCGGGCGCGGCGCACGGCCTCGGCCTTCTGACGAGCGCGCTTTTCGCTCGGCTTTTCATAGTGGACGTGCCGCTTCATTTCGCGGAACGAGCCCTCGCGCTGCATCTTCTTCTTCAGCGCCTTGAGGGCCTGATCGACGTTGTTGTCGCGGACGAAAATCTGAACCAGAGGTCTCTCTCCTGTCACCGTTCCCGCTCGGCCCTCCAGCTCGTGGCGGCGGCGAACGGACAAATGCCTTGCACCCGCAGGCGCAGGACCTTCGGGTTTGAGCGCGGCGGGATAGCAGAAGCGGCGCGGGATGTCCACGGCGGACAGACGCAAAAACGCCGGCTAAGATGTCGCCATGGCCACTTCAGACGACTGGGCGAGCGCCGCCGAACGGCAGGTTTTGGACGCAGCCTTGCAGATTGCAGCCGATCGGGGATGGACCTGGCCGACGGTTCGAGCCGCCGGGAAGGCGGCCGGGCTATCTGAAGCCGACGTCGAACTGCTGCTGCCGCACGGGCCGAAGGACCTCGCGGCCTTGTTTTCCAGGCGCCACGACGCCCAGGCCCTGGCGGCCCTGCCCGATCCGGCCGGGCTGAAGGTCCGCGAGCGCATCCGCGCGGCGGTGGCGGCGCGACTGGACGCCGCGGCGGAAGACGAGGCCGCCGTCAGGCGATGGGCAGGTTTCCTCGCCCTGCCGATCAATCTGCCGCTTGGCGTGCGACTGCTGTGGGAAAGCGCGGACAAGCTCTGGCGCTGGGCGGGGGACACTGCCACCGACGAGAACCACTACAGCAAGCGCGCCATCCTCTCGGGCATCCTGGCCTCGGCCCTGGCGATCCGGCTCTCGTCCGGGCGCGAGGCGGCCATGGCGTTCGTGGACGGGCGCATCGAGAACGTCATGGCGTTCGAGAAGTGGAAGGCGGGCCTGAAACCGTCCGAACTGCTGCGCGACGTGGCCGGCGCCCTGGGCAGGATGCGCTACGGCTGAAGCCCGCGGGGATCGAGTTCGGCCCCGACGAGATCGCAGCCCTCGAACCGGCAGTCCGACAGCTCCGCGCCCGTGAAGCGCGCGCGGGCGGCATAGGCGCGCCGGAGGTCCGCATGGCGGAGATTGGCGCCGGTGAAATCGGTCGAGAGCGCCCGGCCCTGGCCGATCTGCAGCGGCCCGAGCAGGGCGCCGCGAAGATCGGCGCGAGTGAGTTGGGCGTCGATGAGCTTGGCGCCCCGAAGATCGGCCATGCGAAGATTGGCGCCGCGCAGATCGCAGCGCGACAGATCGGCGCCCTGCAGCTCCACGCCCTCGAGGTCGAGCTCGAAGAAGATCGAGCCGGTGGCGACGAGGCCGCTCAGCTTGCGGCGCTTCAGCGACTGGACCGGACGGAAATCGACGGCCGGGAGCCTGGCCGGGAAACCGGCGCGGCCGCCGCTCTGGCAGAAGGTCTCATGCGCAGCCAGTAGGTCGGCGAGGGGCTGATCCTTCACGAACACCGCCGCGGGTGCGGCCTGCAAGGCTTCCGAGAGGTCGGCCCCCTCGACCGTCGCAAAGCTGAAATCGACCCGGATCAGCACGGCCCGCCGCAGCGACGCGCCCGAGAGATCGGCGCCGGCGACATCGGCGCCGGTGAGGTCCGCCCCGTCCAGCTTGGCCTTGATGAGCCGCGCGCCGCTGAGCTGGGCGCCGGAAAGGTCAGCGTCGGTGAAGTCGGTGGCCAGGGCCGAGGCGCCGGCCATCTGGGCCCCGGAAAGGTCCGCGCCGGTCAGGACGGCGAAGCTCAGCTCGCCCGGACCGCCGGCGTGGTCGAGATAGCGGAAGCCCTCGTTGCGGTCCTGAAGGGCGATACGCCCCTCGCGCAGGTCGACCCCCGCGAGGTTGGCGCCCGAGAGGTTCGCCCCGCGGAGCGAGGCGCCGCGGAGATCGGCCTTGGAAAGATCGACCCGGCGCAGGTCGGCGTCGCGCAGGTCCGCCCCGAAGAGCACTGCGCCGGAGAGCTTGGCGCCGGCCATGGCCACGCCGGCTAGACGCGCGCCGGTGAGGTCGGCGTCGCGCAGATCGACCCCTTCCAGCCGGAAGTTCGACAGATCCGCATAGGCCAGGACCGCGCGGCGCCCGCCCGCCCGCTGGGCGAGATAGCGCCGGTGCGCCTCCAGAATCTGGCGCAGCGTCTGGGGCTCCAGAGGCCGAAAAAGGTTGGCGACTGCCGACATAAGCACCGGGGAGGGACGAAGAAGACGTTACAATCGTCCGGTCGCGCTTAAGGAACGGTTGCTCGACGGTGTCAAAATTGCGGCGCTTTAGCGGCCAATGCTCACGCTTTACAGCCAACCCTTGCGCTTGAACCAGATGAACGGCGCAACACCGCTGATAACCATGAGCAGCAAGGCCCAAGGATAGCCGAAGACCCAATGCAATTCGGGGATGACATCGAAGTTCATCCCGTAGATCGAGGCCACGAGAGTGGGCGGAAGGAAGACGACGGCGACCACCGAAAAGAATTTGATGATGCTGTTCTGCTCGATGTTGATTAACCCGAGGGCCGCATCGAGCAGGAACGAAATGTGGCCGGAGGTGAAGCTGGCGTGCTCGGTGAGCGCCTGAATGTCGTGCTGGACCGAGGTCAGGTGACTGCGGCGCGAGTCATCCTTCTGGAACTCGGGCGCCAAGGCGCTGAAGCTGGCGAGGCGGCTTAGGGACACCAGGCTCTTGCGGGCCATGGAGGTGATCGATTGCGCGCGCGACAGATCGGTCAGCAGGGGGCCGAAGGCGGTGCTGGGCGGCCGATTGAAGATGGCGACAGAGGTTTCGTGCACCAGGTTGGACTGCAGCTCCAACACCTCGGCCGAACGTTCGACGATGGCGTCCAGCAGCTCCAGCGCCGCCTCGCCGCCGTCGGTGACGGGGGCGTGTGAGCAGCGCTGGGCGAAGATCGAGAAGGCCTTCAGCTGCTCGTAGCGGATGGTGATCAGGACGTCAGCGATGAGGACGAAGGTCACCGGAGTGGCCACCGGATGGGGCTCGTCGGCGCGCGCCAGCAGGGTTGCGGTCAGGAAGGTCGCGCCGTTCTCCTGATAGAGCCGCGAGGACGGCTCCAGGTGGGCAGTCTCCTCGCGCGTGGGAAGGTCGATCCCGTAGGCGCTTTCCACCGCCTGCTCCTCCTCCGGCGTCGGGGAGAGCAGGTCGATCCAGATCACGTCCTCGGTGGGCCGCCACTCGCCGCTGACCGTTTGCGGGACGAAGCCTTTGGCGCCTCGGCGCAGCAGGTTCAGCATGGGACTCTCCGCTCCAGGGCGCGACCGCGAGCCTGCCGGCCCGGTCGAGCCGATTCAACCCAGCGGGGCAGGTCAAGGCATGTGCGGCGCGCGATGCGTCCCGTCAACGGGTGGCGCGGCCTTCGTGCTAAGGGCCGTGATCGCCCGTGCTTCGCATCGGCCGGGTGGCCGACTTTGAGGAACTGAGATGAGAAGGGTCGAGCCCCTCCCCGCCGCCTTCGCCCGCTTTGCGGAAATGGGCGGCGTATTGAACTTCGCAGTCTTCGAAGAGGCGCAGGGGACGGAGGAGGAAACGCTTTCCGTCATTCCCGCGGTGCTGGACCCGGGGCGCAGCTTCGATGCGCGGCGGCTCGCCGAGCTGGGGCGACGGCGCATCGGCGAGGCGGCGTTCTTCGGCGATTGGTATGACTTCGCCAGCGGGATGCTGCTGCGCGACGGCGACGTTGTGCTGAACGACGGAACGCAGCTCCATCGCCCCAGGCTGGCGGATCTTGCCGGCCGGGAGATCCGGTCCGCGTCGGCGGCGCTGCCGCAGACCGGCGCCGGCGGGAATTTCGCCTACGCCTTCTCGTGGACGCCCTATGGACTCTCAGGCGGTCCCCTCGAGATTCAAGCGATCTTCGAGCAAATCCGCGACTTCATCCTGCCGCACGACGAAGACAGCCAAATCTTCGACTGGAGCGACGCCCGGCTGACCGAGGTCTCGGACTACTTCGATGACGGCGCGGAGTGGTGGGGCGTATTCCTCTTCAGCATCTACGCTCCCGCGCTTCGACGATTGATCCTCATTGCGGGCTCGACAACGGACTGAGGTTCGCCCAGAGCTGTAAAGCACTCTTGATAGAGAAGGCCTGGGGTCTGTAAAGCACTCTTTACAGGCTGGAGAGGGGTCTTGGAGAATTCCCTGAGAGCGATGCGCGAGGCGCGGGGATGGAGCCAGGGCGAACTCGCGCGCCGGCTCGGCGTCTCGCGGCAGACGATCAACGCCGTGGAAACCGACAAGTACGATCCGAGCCTGCCGCTGGCTCTGCGCATGGCCAAGCTGTTCGGCGTGGCCGTGCCCGACCTGTTCATCGATCGCTGGGAACCAGAGGAGGAGTGATCGCCATGGCCCATGACGAGTTCACGTCCAAGTGGCGCAACTTCGCGGCCTGGAGCGCCGAGGGCGCCGTCCTTTATGTCGTGACGGTGTGGGGCGTATCGGCGCTGACGGGCAGGAACATCATGGATGCGGCGCTGCAATCGCCCTGGCGCGGGGCGATGCTGGGCCTCACCTTGCTGGCCTCGATGGCGATGCTCGGTTTCACGAGCTGGAAACGGCCCGTCACCCTGCGCAATCTTCGGAACTTCCTCATCCGGGATGTGGCGGCCATCATCGCCTGCCTGTTGCTGGTGTGGGGCTTCACCGTCCTGGGCGGGTTCGGCGCCTTGGACCAGATGAGCGCCTCGGAGTGGATCGCCATGGCGGCGGGCTCCGCCCTGGTCGCCTTCGCATCGCTCGGAGCTCTCGCCGTGGCAGCGCAGGCGCGCGCATTGGCTTCTGGACGAAGAGGCCGCGGACGACCTGCGCGAACGGAGCCGGCTGATCCTGTGCAGCCTGGCCTGGACGGTGGCCTGCGGCCTGTTGCTCGTCGCGCTGAGCCTGGCGGGCCCTGGCGGCGTGCTGCCGCCACTGGTGAGCCTGGCCGGCGCACTGGCGCTGATCGCCGTCATGGTCGCGCTTGGCGTGGCGACGTGGCGCCTGTCGGACGAACTGGCCCGCACCTTGACGAGCGAAGCGGGCCACGTGGCGTTCTACTTGATCGTCATCCTCGGCGGCGCCTGGGCGATGCTCGCCCACCTCGGAATAGCGGCCGCGCCCGCCCCGCTGGACTGGCTGACGCTGTTCACCGTGCTGATGTTCGCGGGGAGCATCCTGGCGGTCGCGCGGCGCAAGCTGCTCACGCGCTGAACGCGCCCGCCCCTCGCAGGGCCGGCGAGGCTAGGCCGGTTGCTTGACGCCGAAACGCTCGGCGGACCGGGCCTTCGCCTTGGCCGCCTCTTCTTCGCGGTCCTTGGGCTTGGCGGTGGTTTCGAGGCCCTCGAACAGCCGGCGGGCGGCGGCCGCGACCTCGTCGACGGCGGTGTCGAAGGCTTGGCGGTTCGCCTTGGACGGGGCGCTGAAGCCGGAGAGCTTGCGGACGAACTGCAAGGCGGCGTCGCGGATTTCCTCGTCCGTGGCGGGCGGGTCGAAGTTGAACAGCGTCTTGATATTGCGGCACATAGGCGGCGTCTCCTTCTCCTTGGCCCTTAGATGGGAGCTTGGACGAGCAAGCACAGCCCAGGGATCTATCGCGCTGGCGAGCCCAGGCTCATGTCGGAATGGCGGGCGGCCGAGCGTCTTGTAGGCGAACAGTCGAAGACCAGGAGCCGATCGATGGCCAAGACCAACTTCAAGACCGCTGACGAGTACATCGCCAGCGCCCCGGAAGCCGACCAGGCGGGCCTGGAGGCGATCCGCAAGGCCATAAGGGAGGCCGTTCCGGAGGCGCAGGAAACCATCAGCTACCAGATCACCGCCTTCAGGACGGAGGACGGCTGGATCTTCTATTACAGCGTCTACGCCAACCACTTCAGCATCGCCGGCCCGCCGCCCACCCCGGAGCGGGAGGCGTTCAAGGCGCAACTTAAGCCCTACAAGACGTCGAAGTCGGCGATCCAGTTTCCGAAGAGCGCGCCACTGCCCCTCAAGCTGATCGGCGAGATGGCGGCGTTCCGGGCGCGGGCGGCGAAGGGGCAGGCTGAGCCCGCCCCGGGGATCAGTTCGACTCCGCGGGCGGCTGCATCTGGGTCGCGGCCTGGATGAGGGCGGCGATGCGGTCGGTGGAGTCGGCGGCCTGGCTGAGGATCGAGAGCGGACCAGCGCCCGGACGGACGGCGGAAGCCACCTGGGTGGCC
>Ga0180217_1000812_pt1 | contig 41411 bp, 62 predicted proteins | sample eDN3rd37CBELigOP_FD_128521 | JGI IMG/M metagenome (GOLD analysis project Ga0180217, IMG submission 128521) | Enriched Organic Plus compost microbial communities from Emeryville, California, USA - eDNA 3rd pass 37_C BE-Lig OP (version 2) (version 2) ...
ATACTGTTAATATTATTTTCGAAAGGCAATTTTTTTGTTTTCAATTCAGAAATAATTTTATCTTTACTGTTCTCCCTTAATGAAATAGGGAAAACAAAAATAGTATCTGGAACATTTTCGATTAATTCCTTATAGAAAGCTTCTTCAAGCTCTCTAAGTTTCTCATTATTATTAAATACAGTATTTTTTTCAATTAATTCCGAAGCTTTAGACCACCCGTTATCTCGAAAACTTTCATGCCAAGCTCTATTAAACGCTGTCGAATTTTCAAAAAAGGTTTTTAATGTCTTTTTGAGAAAATCTTCTACTTGAAAATTTCTAAGTAATTTTGGACTGTATAATCTGTTCATAAGTATCATCCTTAAAATTATTGTTAATTTTGAATATTTATAAATAAAATTAATAGTTATCAAATTGATTCCAAAAGCTGATATGTTTCTGACTAGTTATACTTTTAAGTTTATCCTCTTCATCAATTTCTAAATAAATTAGTGAACTTATGATGTAAATTTTATAGCAAATAAAAAGCTGTGATTTAAAAAATCCACTAATTAGAAAAAGTGTACTACTTTTGATTTGAGTAAATATGCCTAATCTAACTTTAAAAAAAAGTAAGAACACAAGAATATGTAATATAAAATATTAGTACTTTTAAAAGGACATGTCGAAAAGACGTGTCCTTTTTTAACTCCATTCGTATTTAGTACATATAATATAGTTACTTATGTTCATTCTTAATCATTTCCCAAATAGTGCGAAGCTTACGAAGCTCTTCTTCATCCGATTTCGGAAGTTCCTTATACCACATCTCCAATTCAGGATCGTTGATGAACGCTTGGAACTCAGCTTCGTCTTTGTCGGAATGTAGTGGAGTGGAATCATCAGTTCTTCCCATGAGCCACTCAACAGACACGCCAAATAAATCTGCCATTTTATTAATAATTTCAGTATCAGGATCTCTATAATTTCTTTCGTAACCGGAAAGCGTACCATTTGATATCCCTAATTTATCAGCAGCTTTTATTTGAGTATACCCAGCTTCTTCTCGGGCTTGTTTTAGTCGTTTACCATTAATGGCCATGGTTTTCACCTCTACTCTAATATACCAATTTTAAGCGCTTCGTTTAATCTATTGTGCGATAAGCTTAATTTTTTATAAAAAATATTTGACTTAAGCGATTCGCTTAATATATACTAAAAACAACTTAAGCGTAACGCTTAATATAAAGGAGTGAGTTTATGAAGCCTGTTTACTTAAAAATAGAAGAGATCCGTAAACAAAAGGGCGTAACAAAAACACACATTGCAAAAAGTTGTGGTAAAACAGTTGCTTGGTATTACGGGATTTCAACTGGGAAACGTGTTCCCAATGTAGAATCTTTACAAATGATCGCAGATGCTTTAGAGGTAGATGTGAGGGATTTTTTTGAACACACATTAAGCGTTACGCTTAATGTTGATAAAAAAATGGCCTAGGAGGGACTAAATGAATCAATTGCAACAATTTAAACATCAGGTATTTGGAGAATTACCAGTAATTCAAATTGGAGATAAACCATATTTTGGTGCAACTGTTGCAGCGAAGATGCTAGGGTATTCTAACGCTTCGGATGCAATCACTAGACACACCAAAAAAGATGGGGTCGTGTTTCACGAGGTCATAGATTCGTTAAATAGAAAACAAAATGCAAAGTTCATTTCAGAAGGTAATCTTTATCGTTTGATTACCAATTCAAAATTACCGAGTTCAGAGATTTTTGAATCTTGGGTGTTTGATGAAGTCTTACCATCTATTCGAAAACACGGTGCATATATGACGCCAGAAACAATTCAAAAGGTTCTTACGGATCCAGACACAATAATTCAACTTGCTACAAATCTTAAAGAAGAAATGGCAAAAAGAATGGCGGCAGAAGCATTAATTGAAAGACAAAAGCCTCAAGTATTATTTGCTGAAGCAGTTCAAACAAGTCATACATCAATTTTAATTGGTCAATTAGCAAAATTAATAACTCAAAATGGCGTACCGATTGGTCAAAATCGATTATTCGCTTGGTTACGTGATGAGGGCTACCTAGGTAAAAAGGGTGCGCATTATAACGAACCTACTCAATATGCAGTTGAACGAGGTTGGTTTGAGGTAACTGAGCGCACATTAAATAATCCTGATGGTTCAGTACGTATCACTCGTACTACAAAGGTTACAGGTAAGGGACAAGTCCACTTTATAAATAAGTTCCTATCTCATAAAAATGTTATATAAAAGGCGCCGGGCAAAGCGCCTTTGAATGGAGGGTATTTAGATGTCTCAAACAGAGAGCTCATTAATTCAAACTCTTTTCGAAATGTCGGGCATAACACCGGAAAAGGTTCATCAACAACTAAGTGAAATCGTGAACAACGCTGCTCAACCGTTAATCCTCTTTTGGGATATTAATGACATCATTAAAGCTACTACTTATAGTAGAAAATTTTTAGAGGACCACATCCTTAACGATCCACGTGTCCAAAGGTATGAACGTCAACGTGAAAAGGGTGGTAAACGTGTTTGGCTAAAGGAGCCAACAGCAAAAGTGTTACAAGAAATCATTATGAATGAATGGATATAAATTAAGCACGGGCAGGTGCAACATCGAGGGCAATCGACATAGTTAATACCATTCACTTCTTCAAGAGGAAGGTATTTCCTCTATATCTCTATATTAATCTCATAAAAGTTAACTTGCTATGCAACTTGTGCATATATGCAGATTCTGCATAAAAAGGGGGGATAGAATTGGAAGTTGATTTTGGAAAATTAGTTCGGACTTGTAGAAAAAGGGCGAAGCTTTCTCAAGAAGCTTTCGCAGATTTAATGCATACAACACAATCAACTATAAGTCGTATTGAAAAGAATCTAATTGCTGTAGAAGCACGATTCTTATTGAGGGCAGCGAAAGTTACTAATTCAGAGGATGTCGTCATTTCTTCTGTATTCAGTATGGATGCCATTATGCATGCTGCTCAAATAGTACCAATGTATATCGGAGGATTTAGTTTATGGATTTAACACAAATCAAAGATGAAATTACCAACTTGCAAGCTCGGTTGGATATCAAATTAACGGAAGTAAATATTCATAACAAGCGTAGCGATTATAAAAAAGCAGCTGAATGTGGCAACGAAATTATTCATCTTGCAAATCAACTACATCTGAGAACAGCTCATCTGCAAGACATGATTAATTTCCACGGAGTAATTGATAACTTAAAATCTCGAGGGATAAAGGTGGAGGCGGTAAAACGTTATGTGGAAAAAGTGTAAGTGGGACAGGCTATCGCTTAATCAAAGGCTGTTCTTATCAGCGAAAGTGGTGAAGGCATGAGACGAGTAAATGAGTATTTTTTCGGAAGCGAAGCTCACAGGACAGATTACGCATGGTTTTATGGATCGATTACTTTCATTATCTGGGTGGCTGTGTATACATTTCTCAAAGTCTATTAAAAAAACCGCTAATCACGGCAATGATTAACGGCTTTCTACAATATTAGGAAATCAATTATTTGTAAATTTATTATATCACAATTCGGAGGAGAGTACATGACTAATCAAATGGTTAATTTAGACACTTTCGCTGGCGGTGCCGTATCAGAAAAACTCAACATAGAACTTCAAAAAGTACTTACTAATATAGCTGATCCAAACACGGACCATAAGAAAGCTAGAAAGGTCCAAATGACAATGACGTTAAAAGCAAATGAACAAAGGGGTTTAGCAACCGTGGTAGTTGATGTGAAGTCAACACTAGCACCATCTAAGGGTGTGGAAACACAAATGATGATTGACTTTAATTCTAATGGTGAAGTCATTGGAGCTGAATTAAAAAGCGGTATTCCTGGTCAAACCTACTTTGATAACGAAGGTGTTAAAACAGACACTGGTAAACCGGTCGAGGAAGTAGAAAAAGAAAAGTCGTCAAAAGTAGTTAATTTCCGTTAATACACATCAAAAAAATTCAAATTAAAGGGAGAAATGAAAATGTTAAAAGCTGCAATCGAATATTTATTAGACCTTAAACGTCCAGAGGTTGTTGAAGTAGAGGGACAAAACTTCGCCACTATTGATTTACAACGAATTAAAGAACAAGCAAATGTCGCTACATTATCTGTTAATACTCTTACTGGTTTAGTAGATTACATCAAATCAAAGTTTGATAGAAATTCAGATTTAATGATTCAGGTTAAGTCTCCAACTGAAGTTCTTTTGTTTGATTCGCTGGATAGCACAAACGATCGTCGTACTTTTATTAAAGCAGAAGCTTTATTGCCTCAAATAACATTCGAGCGATTTATGGACCGTGAAAAGTTCCAGATTATGATGCAAGCCAACTTTGTTAATAACATTGATAAAGAAACAGTTCTTCAAATAGTAAGCAACATTGTTGAAGATTCAGGTGCAGAAATTAAGGATAACGGCCTTTCTCAACAAGTAACAGTAAAAAAGGGTGTTGCTTCGATTGGATATGAAACAATTCCGGGTCGGGTTACTTTAAAACCTTTCAGAACATTTGCAGAGGTACCACAACCAGAAAGCGAATTTATTCTTCGTCTAAAAGAAGGGGCGCAAGTGGCATTGTTCGAAGCTGATGGTGGCGCTTGGGAGCTTAACGCAATTCATAACATTAAAGATTATTTATCTACTGAATTGGCAGAGCAGATTGCCAAAAATGAGTTGTTTATTATCGGTTAACTAAACATTAGGCGCGAGCATGTCTCGCTCCTATCCAGCAGCTCATAATCAGCTAATTTCTCCTATTTGATTGTTAGCCAAAATTATGAGCTGCTTGATGGGTATCCATCGGGAAGAAGGTGATAAACATGATTGCTGTTCAATTAGATTCAATGGAAATCGAACAACGTTTCCAAACTTCCAAATTGTAGATGAGTTTACTGGGTTAGTCTGCACAATTGTAGCAATAGAAGATGAGGTTAAGTACTGGGATTATATCGGCAAAGATTATGCTGCATATTTGAAACAACAAAAAATCGCAAGCTAGTGGCATAGCTTACGATCGCTTTACTAAACATTTTTCAAAATTATATCACAGGAGGGTAATTAAATGAAACAGGTTCAATTAGTTTCTCTAGAACTAACTAATTTTAAGGGTATTAAACATTTCAAGCTTGAAGCAAAAGGTGAAAACGTAAAGGTTTTTGGTGACAATGCAGCTGGCAAAACGACACTCTTTGACTCATTTATATGGTTGCTATTCGATAAAGATTCGCAAAACAAAAAGGATTTTTCAATTAAAACTTTAACAGCTGCTGGTGAGGAAATGCATAACCTTGAGCATACCGTTGTAGGTGTGTTCCTTATAGACGGTGTAACCACAACATTCAAAAAAATCTATAGAGAAAAGTGGACGAAAAAACGAGGGTCTGCAACTGCCGATTTTACTGGCCATACCACAGACTACGAAGTTGATGGTGTACCCATTAATAAAAAAGAGTACACAACAAAAGTTGCTGGAATCGTTGATGAAGATGTATTCAAACTTCTTACTAGCCCAACATATTTCAATGAGCAATTAGATTGGAAGAAACGTAGATCCTTGCTTTTAGAAATTGCAGGTGATGTATCGAATGAGGATGTTATTAAATCAAAGAAAGAGTTAGCAAAACTAAATGATTTCCTCTCTGGTAAGTCCATCGACGACATGAAGAAAATCATCGCCAGTCGTAAGAAACATATCAATGATGAGCTTGAAAAAATACCGGTTCGCATAGATGAGATTAATAAGATGACCCCTGAATTAACAGTAGATGTCGAAGCGATTAAAGTGCAAGTAGCTAAGTTAGAAATGGGAATTGAAGAACTGAAAACACAAAAAATAAATATACAAAACGGCGCTGCAGTTCTCGAGAAGAAGAAACAACTCCAGGAGTTAGAATTGGAGCTTGTGGATCTCAAACGTTCCTTTGAATCTGATAGTAAACAGGAAGTCTACAAGGCTCAAGCAAGAGTGCAAGAGTGCCAGGGCAACTTGCAAATCATTCAAAGCAAGCTGCAACAAATTCAATCTCAGAAATCATTCCATGAAAATGAATTTAAAAGGATCCAAGGAGATTTTGATCGCCAAGTGAATTGGAAACAAAAACTTACAAATGATTGGCATGAAGCGAATGGTCAGACACTTCAATATGAAGATAATTGCGAATGTCCGTCTTGTAAACAACCTTTACCAATTGACCAGGTAGAAGCAGCAAGAAAAGAAGCGGTTGCTCGATTTAATGAAAATAAATCAAAAAAGTTGGCTGAGATTACACAACAAGGGAAATCCGTAGCGGCTCAAATTGAACAGCTAAAAGTAACTTTAGTTGGTACCCAATCCGAGATGGAATCATTAGACCTTGGCATTGAAACTATTCAAGCTGATTTAACTTTAAAACTAAAGGAACTGGACAAAGCAAAACATAAACTTGAGAAGGCACAGAACAGTGTTCCTGACGTTACTCGATCTCCTAAATACCAAACTTTAATCTCGCAGATGGAAGTCATTAAAGGCGAAGCGGATAACTTACAAAACTATGCACTGGAAGCCATGGCTGACATTAATGTGAATATTCGTGATGTAGAAGCGAAAAGAAATGAATTGAATGCTCAAATTGCTCAATTTGCAAGTATTGATGCGAACCAAAAACGAGTTGCTGAACTAGAAGCACAACAACATCAAATAGCTGAAGAATATGAAAAACTCGAGCATCAATCATTCTTAATTGAGGAGTTTATTCGTACTAAGGTCGATATGTTGAACGAACGTATTAATTCGAAGTTCAATTATGCCCGCTTTAAGTTGTTCGACATCCAAATCAATGGTGGCCTCGCTGAAACATGCGAAACCGTGTTCAACGGAGTGCCTTATGGAAGTGGTTTAAATAATGCAGCCAAGATCAATGTTGGTTTAGATATCATAAATACGCTATCCGAGCACTACGGGTTAACTGCTCCTATCTTCATTGATAATGCAGAAGCGGTAACGAAATTCATTGAAACTAACTCCCAGTTAGTAAGCTTAGTTGTTTCCGAAAAGGACAAGCAGTTACGTGTAGAAATTGATCCAATCGAATTTAAGGAGGCTATTTAAATATGACAAATCAAGTAATGCAACAACAGGACGAAAAAGTAACAGTTTGGAATAAGCAAGTTGGATTTATGGTTAATGGAGAAGAAGTGAAGCTTTCAGGTAACACAGTAATGAAGTACTTAGTTCGTGGTAACGGTCAAGTGTCAGAACAAGAAGTAGTGATGTTTACTAACTTATGTAAGTTCCAAAAGTTGAATCCATTCCTAAATGAAGCTTATTTAGTTAAATTCGGTAGTCAGCCAGCTTCAATTATCGTATCAAAAGAAGCATTCATGAAACGTGCTGAAGCACATCCAAAATACAAAGGTTTTGAAGCTGGAATTGTTGTAGAACGTGATGGTCAGTTAGTTGATGTTGAAGGAGCTATTAAATTAAAGAACGACATTCTAGTAGGTGGATGGTGCAAGGTTTACCGAGAGGATCGTAAGGCTCCCGTTACGGCACGTATCTCTTTAGAAGAGTTTTCAAAAGGCCAAGCAACATGGAAGCAAATGCCTCTAACTATGATTCGCAAGTCAGCTATTGTTAATGCACTTCGTGAAGCATTTCCTGAAACATTAGGAGCAATGTATACAGAAGATGATGCAGATGTTAAACCGGCTACAGAAACGACTATCCAACAAGAAATTCAACAGAATGCAAACAGTGAAACTTTAGATTTCGAAGTAGATATTCAACCTCAACAAAACAAAAGTTTCCAAGAAGCTGAATTAGTAGATATTACAAGCAATCCCGAACAACAAACAATTTTAGAACCTACTCAAGGTCCTGATTTCTAATGATTGAAATTAAAACTCTTGCAACTGGAAGTAAAGGGAACTGCTATCACATTAGTGATGGTAGTACCCAATTGCTCCTGGAATGTGGAATTAGCTTTAAAGAGATTCAGAAGGGCTTGAATTTCGAAACTAGCAAGCTAGCAGGTGTATTGGTTACTCATGAGCATAAGGACCATTGTAAAGGCTTAGATTCGGTTTTGAAACGTGGGTTGGATGTTTATATGTCGAGAGGTACTAAAGAGGCTGTAGAGCTCGAACACCATCGAATAAAGACAGTTGAAAGTAAGAAGCAATTCAGAGTGGGCTCGTGGACCATATTGCCGTTTGACGTGCAGCATGACGTCTCAGAACCTTTAGGATTCTTATTGCAGAGCGATAACAGGGCAAAGTTATTATTTGCTACTGATACCTATTACATCAAATACAAATTTACTGGTTTAACTCATTTGCTAATTGAATGTAACTACGATCAACAAACTTTAGATGACAACGTTCTAAAAGGCCGTGTACATCCAGCAATGAGAAAAAGAGTGATGAAATCTCACTTTAGCCTTGAAAATTTACTAGAATTCTTTAAATCAAACGATTTAACAAAGGTACAGGAGATTTGGTTATTGCACTTATCGGATGGTAACAGTAATGAGGAACGTATTCGAACAGAAGTAGCACGGGCAACTGGGAAGATGATTTATATCCCATAGGGCAACAGGAGGGCAGAGAATGAGTAACAAAAAATACTATTGGCTGAAGTTGAAAGAAGATTTTTTTAGGGACAAACGAATAAAGAAGCTACGTAAAATTGCTGGTGGTGATACCTATACAATCATTTATTTGAAAATGCAGTTACTAAGTCTCAAAGATGAAGGGATTTTGTATTACGAGGGTGTCGAAGACGACTTTTACGAAGAAATAGCACTTGAAATTGATGAAGAAACGGAAAACGTTAAAATCACAATCATGTTTTTAACCGCTAATGGCTTATTGGAAGAAGTTGAAAAAGATAAGTACGTTCTTCTTGAAACGATGAAGTCAATTGGTAGTGAAAGTTCTAGTGCTGCAAGGGTTCGTAAGCACCGAGAAAAATCCAAAACGTTACAATGTAACACCTCAGTAACAGGTGGTAACTCACCAGTAACAATTGGTAACACAGAGATAGAGATAGAGAAAGAACTAGAGTTAGATATAGAGTCAGAGAAAGAGAGAGAGAAAGAAAAAGAGAATCGTCCGTCGTCTTCCTCTCCTTCTCTAATAGATGTTCGGTTTGTAAAAATTAGAACCTTCTTCGATGAAAATATTCGAGTATCTACTTTCTCGGAACATAAAAAAATGTATGACCTATTAGATGATTACAATGATCCACAGTTAATTATTGAGGCTATCAAGCTATTAGGAGAAAATGGAAAGCCAAATTTAAATTATGTAACAGGCATCTTGAAAAATTGGAAAGCAGAGTATGGCATTAATACTCATGAGGATTGGAAGGTGAAAATGAGTGCAAAGTCTCAAAGCGATAACAACCAACAGTCGATTCGAGGAAATCATGGAAAAAATGAAAGCTCGCTCGATGGATTCTACAAACAACTCGAACGAGACAAGCAAGCCTGGGGAGGATAAATGCCCATTATGTGACGGATCAGAGTTTGTATTTTCTCACATTGATGAAAAAGGTTATGAATGGCATAAACCTTGTGAATGTCGTGAAAAAAATTCATGGAAGCGCAGATTTAAAAATGCACTAATCCCTGAAGAATTCACTCATGCAAATTTTGAAAACTATGAACGTAAAAACAACATGCAGCAACTGATGTATGACTTAGCGATGAAATATTTAAAAACGTTTCCTAAAGATCGTAATGAACTTAAAAAAGTAGGCGCTCAAAACTTCGGCTATATCGCAACAATTGGTGAGCAGAGAATACGCCAACTCAATCCGAATGAGCGTACTGAAATTAAATACAAGCACAATAATTTCGGTATTGGTAAAACCCATCTTCAAATAGCTGTAGCAAAGCAGTTAATTAAACAAGGCTTTTCTGTATTGGTAGTATCCGACGTGTCATTCATGGACGAAATGATGAATGCCAAACGAATGAATGACGATGGTGAGACTTATAACGACTTACTAAATGTGGCCTTAAACGTAGATTTGCTTGTCTGGGATGACATTGGCAAAGCAAAACCTACTGAAGCCAAAGAAGGTCTCTACTACAACATCATTAATGAACGCTATAAAAAACGTAAGCCAATCATTTTTAACAGCAATGAGGACAAGTCTACTTTAGCTGATCGGATTGGTTACGCAGCTAATAGTAGGTTGCTAGAAAAAGTTACCGGCGAGTCATATCACATACTTGATACAGAGGGAATTGATTATCGATTGAAAGGGTGACCGATTAATGACCGAACTAGAAAAACAAATCCTATTATTGCAGGGCTCTATTGAGATGTTTCAAATTGAAAAACAGCAAAACCTTCAACTTATGGATGAATTGCGATTGGCTTTGCAAGCTTCTGTCCTAGAAAAAAAGCAGTTGCGAGAGGCTCTTGTCCGAATTAAGTGTAAAACAGCATTTCATACCTTAACTCCTTTAAAACAAATAAACGAGGTAAATAAAATTGCACACAAAGCACTGGGGGTGGGCTCATGAACGAAAAATTCATCATCAACCAGCTAACGCTCAGCGCATTTAGCTATCACAAATTTGGAGACGAAAAGTTCAAACAATCATTTACAAATTGGATGGACAAGCTGCAACAACTTAAGAATTTCAGCACCCAAGAAGAAGCTTGCAATTACTACATTGCATGGGGTGAAGAGGATGAAAAACTTTCAGCATAATTTCAAACGCATGTTTTACTATGAACAATTAAAGCAAATGGGGATTACAGAAGTAAATGGAGTGCCAGTGCAAAAATTTCAGATCACGATTTAAAGCATGCACTTACTATTGCTCGAATCAAGGAGGGAGCTTAGATGGATAACTTGTTTTCTAGTATTTTGAAAGCATACTCAGATGGTTATAAGAAAGCAACGGAGCAATTGATCTCAGAAGGTCGGCTTGTTAAGGAAGAGGATACATTACTTTTACCTGGAACAATTGAGCTCGTTAAAGAAATTGAAGCAGCTCAAATTAATCTGGCCATCGACAAGGCACTAGACCAACGAGACTTCGACACTTGTAGAAAGTTGGTGGCGCTATGCAAATGACGAAAAACGGGATTCCATTAGACATCCCGGGTCAAAGTAAAAAACTTTCCAAAGTGCAGGTTCAAAAACCACAAAGTGAGTTCAATAAGTTTTACAAGTTCGCCACAATGGTCGGCTTTGAAGAGGGTTGCCATGTTACAGCTGTGGTGCCGATGGGGCATCCGGATTTTAAAACGTTTTTGAATCAGGGCTATGTAGTGATTGATATTTGGATTAATCGAGATCAGAAGGAGGAATCGGCGTGAGCACATTTGGAAATATATTAGTCGGCATCATTGTCATCTTAGGAGCAATACTTATGTTCAAAATGGAATGGGAAGGAATGAGAAAAAAGTGACAAATGAAGAATTACAAACATTAAAGGCTGCAAAAGTAGTAATCGAAAAATTAGCGCGATCTTTAGGAGTGGATATCTCAGAATTAGATGAAAATTACGGTGATGCTCACAAAAACTTAGAAAATCTAATTGTTAGATGGGAGGTTACGTCATGATTAACCGTGTTGTATTGGTTGGTCGTCTTACGAAAGATCCGGAATTGAAGTATACGCCGTCTGGGGTCCAAATGGCCAGATTCACAGTAGCGGTCAACAGAACATTTAAGCAAGAGGGGCAACCAGAAGCCGATTTTATCGGTTGCCTGGCCTGGAGAAAACAAGCCGAGAACCTAGCAAACTTCATGAAGAAAGGTAGTTTGATTGGAGTTGAAGGTCGCATTCAAACAGGTAGCTTTGAGGGGCAAGATGGTAAACGTGTATATACAAGCGATGTTATTGCGGATTCAATCCAGTTTTTAGAACCACGTTCAAGCAATTCAGAATCGTCAAATTCGGCTCCAAACTATCAATCTAGTCCTAATTATCAACCGCAACCACAAACACAAAATACAGGGCAATATGGCGGTTATACTCAACAAAATAACGCTCAAAATGCTCAGTATGGTCAACAAAATTACACAAGAGTGGAAGAAGATCCATTTGCAAAGGGTAATGTACCTCCTGTTAGTGAGGATGATCTCCCTTTTGATAACCGGCAAGTGAGATAGCTTGCCGTAAAAATATAAATTGAAGGAGCAATACAAAATGGACTATGCAAAATTATTAGAGATGCAAGATGAGTTAGACCAACACATTTTGTCTAAACATAAATTGAAATTTATCGAATTACCAAAAATGGTCTTAGCGGCAATTACAGAACTGAGTGAAGCATGTAATGATTCACAGTGCTTCAAGTACTGGAAAGTAAACTCTCAACCTAAAGCGAGCTTGCTAGAAGAAGTAGCGGATTTTACACATTTCCTTGCTTCTCTATCTAATCGTTTTAAAGTCGAAACTAAGGATATACAAGGCCAAGGTGCAATTAAAAATAAAGACATTAACCATCATTTCATAGAAATGCATTACGTCGTATCTGTTATTGGTGTATATCCTGGGGCCAAGGAAAGACAAAAGAATGTATTGATTTTATGGTCCCTATTCAAGGGATTGTTAGAGCATCTTAACTTTTCAGAAGAACAAGTTTTCGAAGCCTATTTAAAGAAACATGAAGAAAACTATCAACGCCAGGAGAGTGGCTATTGATGAAACCTAAAGGCTTTAATCACTTCGATTCAACAAACGACATTTTCGACAGATTTCAAACTGTTACAAACAAAATTCGGTTTGAAAATCGTGTATATGAATATCAAAAAATTCATTTCAAAGACGAAGTAACAAAACATATTTATCGTTGTGAACAAGAACAACACAATCTAATTATTTCAACAATGGGTAACGTAGTAGTAAATGTTGAAGGTATCTACAGTATCGATACAGTACTTTTATAGAAAAAAATTATCCAGATGATATTTAGAAGGCTTAAGGAGTGAAGTTTATATTGGATGAAAAAGTGAAAACGCCCTGGTATAAACGGATCTACGCACTATATAAAGGTGATAGATTTATTGCAGAGGGAACAATTCGAGAGATTCATAGGGAGACGGGTAAGTCGATTAACCAACTAAAATACATGACATATCCTTTTTACGAGAAACGTTGTGAAAATGCCAAGAATCGATTATACATGGTTTCGTTAGATGATGAGTAATTGAAGCATTTCTGTAATGAGAGTAGGTGGTATTATCGTGCAGCAACTCAGTTTCAATTTTGATATTTGGTTCTCGAAATTGAATGATTTAGTACTGTTTCCTGAAGGTACCTATATTCATTTATATCATATCAATGTTGAAAATAGAGTTATTGATGGTCTTTATAAAGTAATTAAGCATTCCAGAGATAGCATTGAGGTTCTTTACCACTATAAATATGACAAGGATAGTTGGACGTTTACAACTACTCTGATTAAGCATTCAAAAATTGTCAAATTCAAAGGTTGGTACTGAATTGAACGATATTGAACAGTAAGTGAGGTGTGATGATGAAGTTTCCTATTACTGATTTAAATGAAGCTCTAAAGTATGTTGGAAAATTAGAAAATGAGAGCGCTGAAAGACTTGAGTTGCTTATTGAAGTAAGCAATGAAGTTAAAAAAGGTAATTATGAAGTTGCTTGGAAAAAGGCTATTGCACATGTAGAAGGATTGGATTTTGATTTATTAATGAAAGGTCATTATGAATAATTTGATTAATGAATAATTCGAAGAACGATATTGTGCAATAAGGAGAGGGAGATAAAAATGGGATTAGATACAACACACGATGCTTTTCATGGAGCATATTCGGCTTTTAATAGTTTTAGAAAGTTTGTCTTAGAATCAATCGGAGGTAGTTATCCTCCTCACAAAGATAAAACTTTAAAAGATGATTATTGGTATTGGGGAGAAGATAGTGGTTTCGGTAGTGAAACTCATAAGGGTTTATTAGAATTCCTTGCTCATTCTGATTGTGATGGGGAAATTTCTCCAGAAATGTGTAAAGTAGTCGCAGATGAATTAGAAGCGATTCTACCACAAATTAAGGAACGTGCAAAAACAGTTGAAGCATACGGTCATATATTAAGAGATGGTGGATATGTACAAGTAACAAAGCTATTTATAGAAGGTTGTAGATTGGCACACGAAAGAAATGAACCTTTGGAGTTTAGGTAATATCTAATGAACACTTCGACGAAATAACGATAAAACAAGCACCCTTATACATAACTATCTTACAACTATCTTATGTATAAGGTGAAGGAGGGCAACATGGGCAAAATACAATTCGAAATACCCGGAGATGTTCAGGCTCAGCAAAGACCAAGGTTTTCACGCATGGGCAAAGGTGTGAAGGCTATTGATCCTGACGAAAGTAGAAACTATAAATCATTTGTTAGATTGATTGCTGCTGAATATGCACCTGAAACAATTATTACTGATGATATCAAATTAACAATCGATGTTTATCGGAAGATACCAAAATCATTTAGTAAGAAGAAGCATCAGATGGCTATAGATGGAGTAGTAAGGCCCACAACTAAACCAGACATCGATAATTTAGCAAAAGGTATCAAGGACGGTCTAAGCAAGGTTTTATGGCATGATGATAGCCAAGTAATTGAACTGGTAGCTCGTAAGTGGTATTCAGACAGTCCGAAAGCTGTGGTGACAGTAGAATGGGTGTCTTAAATAAACAAGAACGTCTTAAAGCATTGTACAAGCAAGAATTGCTTAATAAAGTTCATTGTAAATATTGTGAAATCGGGAATGAAAGAAATAGTCCTGAGTTATGTGATGGTTGTGCGATTTATGAACAACTTCATAAAATCGGTGAAGTGTTTAGTAAAACAGTTAGGGAGAGGGATGATGAGGAAGCTAGCTAGTATTCTTTCAAGTAACTGATAGGGAAACCCCTACCAGAACTTGATAGCGAAAACTAAGATTGCTACTCCAATAATTACTTTTCCAACTGAAGATGATAGAAAAGATTCTAGTAGGTCTCTAGCAAAGTTTAAGGCTAATCCTACAACAACACCGAGAATGATTAGAGGAGCTACTACTAGCAATGCCTTAATCATTTCAGGAAAGAAAAATTCAGACAGATTCATATTTCACCTACTTTCTTTTTTTACAAATTATAGCAGTAAATGGGAAAATAGGCATAAAAAAAGCTGCAGCCTTTGCCACAGCCTTCAAATAATATTTCCGCAAATCTATTATACCATGGAGGGCAATCTTATGGGCAAAGGGCAATTAGCAGTAAATAAATTTGATCTTGATACAATGATTACAGATTATCACTGGATGTTAAATGCGGTAAAAGATATAAGAGCAGAAATAGAGATTGGTGCAAAAACAGCTCAATACGGAATTGAAGCAAGTATGCCTAAAGGGCAGGGGAATACGAGTGATCCAGTAGAGCTTGAAGTAACCAGAAGAGCGAAGAAGATTAAGAGACTACAAGAATACGAAATGAGGTTATGGGAAGTACAGCAACGCATCGGAAGAGTGAAGGGGATCCGGGAAATTCAAGTTCTGGATTGGATGCTTGATGGGAAATCACTAAGATGGATTGGTAAAACGATGGGGCTAAGTCATACACATATTCAAAATATCAAGGATAGCATTGTTGAGCAGATGATGTGCAACTAGTACTTGCTTTGACAATCATTTAATAATTTATCGAGTCTTTGACTTAATCTTATAGTAGTTGGGTGGTTTAGACCATTTTTCATACCAAATTCAATAAGTCTACCTCTTAATCTTTGAATGATTAATAGTTTATTTTTTCGCACATTAATAGTATTCATACGATAATTACTCCTAGTTATTTTATATAAAATAAATATACAGAAAAGTGTAAAGGAATTAAATGGTAAAAATTAATGAAAAATGAACACTTTCCATTAATTTTTGTTGAGTTTTCATAAGTTAATGAGTTGCCACACTTGCCAAAGTTGCCATACTTTCCACTTTTCGCAAACTCATAAAAATACTTTACAATGGGAGGTAGGACGGAGCGGTTAATATTTCGGTCTTTCCAAAATTTTCTTCAACAGTAGGAGAAAGAAAGACGACCGACGACACGCGCCGAAAGTCGTACATCGAAGAAGCGACAACACGATCGTCCCAGTATTTATGGGAGGGGTGTTTTTATGTAATTAGTTATATAAATACATTTAGTTATTTAATAAATAAACAAAAAATTAAAAATAGATAATACATTTATGTAGATAATTTTTTTCACACTATAAAAATTGAAAGGCAGATGCTACGCACCTGTTTTTACCACAATACAATTGAGTTGTTATATGAGGAAAGCAGTCATTTGAGGAGATGGCTGCTTTTTATTATTTAGGCTGAAATGAGGGTGTGTAATGCGATATTCATTATTATGTGAAAAGTGTAAACGTCCTGCTCAAATTGAAATGACATCAACAAGTTGGAAAGAGGGGCAACGCATTATTAAAAAGGTCTATGAAAAACAATGCCAGTGTGGTGGGAAGATTAAACCGATGCTTGACTGATTTATTTTGAGCAGTGGGCATTATCGAGTGTCTTCCCCTACACTCCGTATGATAGTGCTTGCTGCTGAAAATATATAATTCCATATATTTGAAGGAATATCTCTTCTATTGTCGAAATAGTATAACTATTAACATGGAAAGGGAGGCAAAATTAGATGGCTGAAGAAAAAACAATCTTAGAATTCGAAACATATTTATTTGGGATAAAAGGGAACAAAGAAGGGTTCCTAAAAATCCCTACAGAACGTTACGAATTAACGAATGAACGCTTAAAAATAACTAAGCAAGGTGTTATGACGGAATCTAAAAGCGATATCGAACTTTATGCAATCAAAGACATTACCGTCGTTCAAAAACTGAAAGATAAAATGATGGATGTTGGCGATATTGAGATTATTAGTTCAGATGCTTCTACACCGAAAGTTGTCTTGAAACGAATTAAAGGGCCAAACGATATCAGAGAGCAAATTAGAAGAGCTGCAAAAGACGCAAGAGATACTGCAGGCGTTACATATAGAATGGATTTATAAGCGAGCCTAGTGCTTGCTTTTTTTATTTTTATAAGCAATTTGCATAATGGGGTGAGGAAATCGATTCCACATGTATGTATTATTCATTAAATTTCTTGACGATCACCTTGAAGTTTCCAAAAAGGTGTCGTCTAGCTTGATAGCCAGATTTACTTTTTGCTGTTAACTATAGAAGTGATTAATTCAATAATCGCTTTAGTTAAAGCAAGGATAGAGATTACTGCAAGAATTTCGGCATTCATCTAATCACCCCATTCCCAACTTTATTATGGGCCAATTTTAGTAGTTTATACGATGGTTTAATCTGGATTTTATAGAATACAATATCGATATTTTATATGATTTATTTAATATTTATTAAATGTTTTTGAGAGTCACTTTATATCGGAGGTGGTGTTATGAGAGATGGCTAGAGCAAGAGATCCTAATCGCGATAGAGCGTTTGAAATATATAAAGAGCATGATGGAAACATTGCTAATCGTGCTATCGCTGAAATGCTCGGTGTACCTGAGAAAACTATTGGCTCGTGGAAGTCAAAAGCTAAGGATAACTGGGATGCTAAATTAAATGGAGTACTCCAAAAGGATAAACGGAGTACTCCGAAAGTGAATAAGAGTACTACAAAGAAAAAGAAAGTCGTTGAATCGGTAGAAGTCATTGAATTAGAAAATGACATTTTTACCGATAAGCAACGGCTTTTTATTAGTTATTACGTGAAATACTGGAATGCTACCAAGGCTTATAAAAAGGCTTATGGATGTAGCAGAGAAACAGCATTAACGAATGGGCCCGCACTACTCAAAAAGACTCGGATTCGTGAGGAAGTCATACGTGTGCGAGATGGTATAACCCAAGAGGCGATTTTAGATAGACGTACTCTCATTCAGAAATGGATAGACATCGCCTTCGCAGATATTACAGACTACCTTCAATTTGGTAAGGTTGAGGAAATTAAATATAACGAAGACGGTCAGCCGGAACTGGATATGAACGGTAATATTAAAACCTGGACTCGTAGCTTTGTAAACCTCAATGAGTCAGAAGAAGTTGATGGAACTTTGATTACTGAGGTTAAGCAAGGGAAAGATGGCATTACAGTTAAACTTGCAGACAAGATGAAGGCGCTTGAGTTCTTATCAAAGCATATGGATCTACTTAACGACAATGAGTTGAAGCAGCTTAAAGTGGAACGTGAGAAAATCGCTATCCGTAAGGAAAAAGGCGATGATGGCGAAGAGTACGAAGATGATGGATTCATGGACGCACTAAAAGGTGTCGAGGTGGATTGGAATGAGTAAACGTAAGAAGCCTGCTCTTTTCAAGTTCAAGCCTTTTAGTCAAAAGCAATTGAAAGTTTTGAAATGGTGGCAAGATGATTCTCCGCACAAGGATAAAGACGGTTTAATCTGTGATGGATCTGTTCGAGCTGGTAAAACGGTCGTGATGTCCCTTTCTTATGTTATGTGGGCCATGGAAACATTCGATGAAGAAAACCTTGGGATGGCCGGTAAAACAATCGGCTCATTCAGACGTAACGTTTTCAAACCTCTAAAGAGAATGCTCCAATCCCGGGGATATAAAGTAAAAGAATTTCGTTCCGAAAACATGTTCACTGTCACTCGAAATGGCAAAGTGAACTTTTTTTATATCTTCGGCGGAAAAGATGAAGCTTCTCAGGACTTAATTCAAGGGATTACACTCGCCGGTATGTTCTTTGATGAAGTTGCACTTATGCCTCAATCATTTGTTAACCAGGCAACAGCTCGTTGTTCGGTCGATGGCGCTAAGTTTTGGTTTAACTGCAACCCGGCAGGTCCTTATCATTGGTTCAAACTTGAATATTTAGATCAGTTAGAAGAAAAGAATATGCTTCACTTACATTTCACTATGGATGACAACTTATCGCTGTCTGAACGTGTGAAAGAGCGTTACAAACGGATGTATCACGGAGTGTTCTATAAACGATTTATTTTAGGCTTGTGGGTACTTGCTGAAGGTATTATCTATGACATGTTCGACAAAGATAAGCATGTTGCAGCCACTGAATATAGGTCATACACAGATTATTATGTTTCCATCGACTATGGAACACAGAACCCAACAACCTTTGGTTTATGGGGTTTTTATGATGGAATATGGTACAAAGTCAAAGAGTACCATTACGATGGCCGCCAAGAAAGTAAACAAAAAACGGACCAAGAGTACTATGAGGATTTAGTAGAGTTCATTGGAAAGTGTAACGTAAAAGCGGTTATCGTTGATCCCTCTGCTGCTTCTTTTATCGCAGTTTTGAAAAAGAATGACATAAGGGTCAAAAAAGCAAAGAATGATGTTCTAGAAGGTATCCGTAACGTTGGGAATGCTTTAAAAAATGGCTTAATCAAATATAACGATTGTTGCAAAGAAACATTCCGTGAATTCAGTTCTTATATGTGGGATGAAAAGGCGGCAGATCGTGGAGAAGATAAGCCAGTAAAGCAGAATGACCATCAAATGGATGGAGACCGTTATTTCGTGAACACGATTCTATTTAAAAATAAAATACAAATTAAAACATTTGGAGGGTTGTAGATGGTTGTTTTTATACATCCTGCTGAAGAAGAAATTACTGCAACCGTAGTAAGTGAATTTATTAAATTACATCAAGCTGAACTACCTCGATACAATCGATTAAAGAAAATGTACGAGAGTGAACCACCAATTTTAAGTCAGGAAGATAAGCCAGAGTACAAGCCAGATAATCGATTAGTCGTAAACTATGCAAAATATATCGTTGATACATTTAACGGCTATTTCATTGGGATTCCTGTAAAAGTCTCACATGATGATCAAGGAGTGAACGAGCGTGTAGATAACTTTTTGAGATTGAATGATATGGACGATAATCAAGCAGAATTATCTAAGATATGCTCAATTTACGGTCACGGATTTGAAATCCTGTACCAAAATGAAGAGTCAGAAACGTGCTGCACTTACAACAATCCATTGGATATGTTCATTGTATATGACGATACGATTGCTCAAAAGCCATTATTCGCTGTTCGATACCAAAAGACAGATGACGGTTTACGAGGACAGTTGTTTACTGTTGAGAAGGAAATCGAGCTATCAGAGGGAGCGAAGGGCATATTGTTGGGAGATGAAACTCCTCACTTCTATAAAGATGTTCCGGTTCTCGAATATATCGAAAATGAAGAAAGAAAATCTATTTTTGAATCAGTTGAGTCACTGATTAATGCTTACGATAAGGCTATTTCTGAAAAGGCTAATGATGTAGATTACTTCGCTGATGCCTATATGAAAATGTTAGGAATGGAACTGGACGACAACGGAATTCGAAAAATTAGAGACAATCGAATTATTAATATGTTTGGCGATGAGGATGTTTCGAAATTAGTCGTTGAATTCATGGAAAAGCCCAATGGAGATCAGTCTCAAGAAAACCTTCTAAATCGTTTGGAAAGGCAAATATATCAAGTAAGCATGGTTGCCAACATTAACGATGAATCGTTCGGTAATGCTTCAGGAGTTGCCTTAGAGTTTAAGCTCCAGCCCATGAAAAACCTTGCGGCCATGAAGGAACGCAAATTTATATCTGGCATGAATAGGCGTTTTAAAATGTTCTTCAACCTGCCGACGAACATGGAATCTAGTAAAGTAGGTGAATGGAGAAACTTAAATTATAAGTTTACTAGAAACATTCCTAGAAACGTTGCTGACGAGGCAGATACGGCTAGTAAACTTCAAGGCGTGGTTTCAAAAGAGACTCAATTAAGTGTTCTTTCTATTGTTGATAATCCTAAGCAAGAGATTGAAAGAATGGATGCTGAAAATACGCCAAGTGATTTCCCAACAGATCCAGATGGCGATTTTGTTGTTTCAGGAGAGGGTGAAAATTGATGGACAATTCTTTTATAGTAAGATTTGAAAAATCTTGCCGTGCTTTAGCTAAATCATTTTGTGAAGCGATCGAAAGAATTAGAGACTTTTTAGTGGATTTAAATGTATATGCTGAAGAAATTGATAAAAAGCAAAAGATAAAACAATCATGGATTACGCCCAATAAAATTATGAAACCTCATCAGGTAATTAATCGGAAGCCTTTTTTTGCTAAAGCCCGGAGCAATTGCTGATGGATAGCGAAAGAAAAACATATTGGGAACAAAGGATGATTCAGCTTTTCACCGTCCAGGATAAAAAGAACGCGAAGTTTGAAAAGAAAATGAGCAAAGAATATTTACGTCTTGAAGCTCAAATTAACAAAGAGATTGCTAGTTATTACTCTAAGTATGGCAAAGACGGAGTAATTGAATTCCGTAAGTTAGTACAATCACTCACAGAAAAAGAGAGTGAGTTAGTATTTCGAGATTATGACGAGTTTGCTAGACGTAATCCAAGATACAAGCACCTTCTACCGGTTCGAGAATCGATATACAAGCTTAACCGATTAGAAGGCCTTCAACTGAGCATTAGAATGAATATGGTTGAGCTAGGTGCTTTTGAAGAAGAAGGATTTCGAAAACTCCTCGAAGATGCTTATGAAACCGGATATTTATCTTCAATGGGAGGGCTACAAAACGCACCAACCTTTTTTGCGTTGAACAATGTTGCAATGCAGCTTACTTTAAACGAACAATGGATCAATGGGGGCAACTTTTCCTCACGTATTTGGAGTAACAAAGAGAAGTTACTTCGACTGCTTAACAATGAGATAAGAGACGCGATTATTCGAGGCGATGATTATAGACAAATGACTAGTATCATCAAACATCGAACTGGCGTAGGTGATTATGAAGCAAAAAGACTAATTCAGACTGAATACAATTTCGTTATGAATCAGGCAAATAAACAAGCGTTTTTAGATGCAAAGCTTAGCAGATATGAAATTTCAGCTGTGCTAGACCGAAAGACTAGTAAGACATGTAGAAGCTTGGACGGGGAAATGTTTGAGTTTGCAAGGGCTTCAGTTGGATTAAACTATCCACCGTTTCATGCACATTGCAGAACTACTGTTATACCAGTCGAAAATTAAGGAGTGGTTGAATTGGATCCTCAAACAATTAAGATTGCTGGAATTGGATATGAAGTAAAAGAAGTTGAAAATTTGGAAGATCAATTTAATTTACTTGGCCAGATTCTTTATACTCGTGGAATTATTCAACTAGAGAAGAATTTACCTCCTGATAGAAAAGTACAAGTATTTGTACATGAAGTATTGCATGGTATTTTCTTTGAAGCTGGTTACGAAGAACAAGATGAGGAAATGATCGATAGAGTGGCGAAAGTACTTTACCAAGTCTTGAAAGATAACAATATAGTATTTGAGAGAGGAGACGGTTGAAAATGAAATTAGATATTCAACATTTCGCAGAGCCGAGTCAATCCATTGGTGATTTTGGTTGGGCGTTATCAAGATTAAAAGATGGAGGAAAGGTAGCTCGCAGAGGTTGGAACGGCAAAGGGATGTTTGTTGTTTTTCAAAAAGGATATCCTCAAGGAATCCCTTGTAACGCACAAACGGCCAGAGCATGGGGTATGCAAGAAGGAGACATATTTAAATGTGATCCTTATCTACAAATTAAAACAGCTCAAGGAACACATTCGATGTGGGTACCATCAATTAATGATGTGCTTGCAGAAGATTGGGAAGAGATTGAGTAAAGAAGTCCTAGCAATTGCTAAGGACTATTTTTTATGTCCATAACCGTGCTGGCGACGTAAAACTGCATGCGTAAAAAATAAAGCCCACCAAGGCTATAAAGAGTGAGGAGAATAAACATGAAAACTATAATTTCTTTAGCAACTTTAGCCTTTTTAAATAAACAAATTATGCCTCTGGACATTCAGTTGTTTGCTGATCCAGAACCTACTGAACCAACAGAGCCGACGGAACCAACTTCAACTACCTCAGAACCGACTGAGCCGACAGAACCAAATGAGCCTCCTTCTAAGACATACACGCAAGAAGAAATGGAGGAAATCATTAAACAACGTGTGGCTCGCGAGAAAAAGGCAGCTGAAAAGGCAGTTCAAGAAGCTGAGAAGCTAGCAAAAATGAACGAAGAACAAAAGCGACAATATGAACTTGAGAAGCTTCAAAACGAATTAGAAGAGTATAAACGTAAAGACGCTTATTACACAATGTCAAAAGAAGCTACTAAGATGCTTGCAGATCATGAGATTGTTGCTGATGAAGTATTACTATCATTTGTTGTAAAAGAGACAGCAGACGAAACGAAAGAGACTGTTAACGCCTTTGTGGAGTTAATTAAAGCGAAAGTGCAAGAAGGTATTAAGAAATCTTTAGCAGGTACTCCACCGAAACGAGGCACTACTCCAGGTGGTAAAGGTGCACTCACTAAAGATGAAATCATGAAAGAAAAAGATTCAATTAAGCGTCAAAAATTAATTCAAGAGAACATGCATTTGTTCCAATAATAGGAGGAAACCTAAATGACTAAACAATTCGAAATGAAAATGTTATTACCACTAGATATCCAATTCTTTGCTGAAGCAAATTTAACTACTACTGGCGACTTAGCTAAGGTGCAATCAATCGACTTTGTTGAACAATTCCAATCCAACTTATCGAAGTTAATCGAGGCATTAGGTATAACTCGTAAAATGCCTGTTGCAAACGGTATGACGATTAAAACATACACATCAACTGTTACAATGGCTGGCAACGCTGCAGTAGGTGAAGGGGAAACAATTCCACTTTCTAAAGTAGAAACGGAACCAGGTCCATCAATCGAACTTTCGTTCAAAAAATTCCGTAAAGCTGCTTCTGTTGAAGCGATTCAAAAACATGGTTATGATCAAGCGATTATCGAGACAGATGAAAAGCTTTTAAAAGAAATTCAAAAAGGTATTCGTACTGATTTCTTCGGATTCTTAGCAACAGGAACAGGTACTGCTTCTGCAGTAAACCTACAAGGCGCATTTGCTCAAGCATGGGGTAAAGTGCAAGTGTTGTTTGAAGATGATGCAGCACAAACAATTACATTTGTAAATCCAATGGACATCGCTGATCACTTAGCTAAAGCTGACTTATCAGTTCAAACTGCTTTCGGTTTACAATTCGTTCAAAATTTTGCTGGTGTAGATTTAGTAATCATTAACTCATCTGTTCCAAAAGGAACTGTTTACGCAACATCTCCTGAGAATATCGTACTAGCATATGTTCAAATCACTGGTGGAGAAATTAACAAAGCATTTGATTTCACGACTGACCAAACAGGCTACATTGGTGTAACACACGATATCCAAAAACAAAATTTAACTGCTGAAACTGTTGCGTTATCAGGAGTGAAGCTATTTGCAGAACGTCTTGATGGCGTAGTAAAAGTTACGATTGCTCCAGCAGTTTAAGAAGGGATGATGAAAAATGAATTACACAGTAATTAAGCCATTTCATGATTTAGAAGATTACAAACGTCTCTACGAGTCAGGGCAATATCCTCGTGAAGGTTTTAAACCGACTGATGAACGTATTCAATTTCTTGCTAACAAAGGGTTCATTCAAGCTAATGAAGGAACTCAAGAAGATGGAGATAACGGAGAAGGTCGTAAAGATGGTGAAGAAACTGAGTTCCCTAAACACACTGGTGGAGGGTATTACGAACTTTCCAACGGCGAGAAAGTAAAAGGCAAGGAAGAAGCTATCGAAGCTGAAAACGCCCTAAAAGGTGTGTAGGGATGGGCGTTAAAGAGCGTGTTATAATCCGTAAGCCTGAAATTGACTACGAATTATTAGATGAACTGATTCACACTGCCTCAGATCGTATCAATTTACGTTTAGGTACATTAACTTTACCTACGGAAATGGAATCAGTAACTGTCGAAGTAGTGTGTGCTATGTCTAACAAATCCTATTATGAAGGAATTAAATCAGAGGATTTAGATGGCACATCTAGTATAAGTTTTGTAGATGATATTCTGGCAGAATACGAGACAGATTTTGCCAGGTATCTATCTATGAAAGAAAAACAAGAGAATGCAAATAGAGGGGTGATGAGGTTCTTATGAGATTCTTGCCACTCTTTTTATATGGAAATCAACAGGTGGGAAGCGACCAACTGAACAATGCCGTTTATGAATTAGTACAAACGGGGAAGTCAGAAGGTCGCTTTTCTTCTTGGACAGCTGAAGAGATAGCCTTAGATAAGCGTGAGGTGACGTTAAACAACAAAAAAATCATTACTCGAGCTTCTAAGGCTACATTACAACAGGTTGAAAAGGTGAAAATTGACGGAATGTATTACAGCATTCAGGAAATAAAGGGCGATGGCTTTTCAAGATGGAGAATTCTAATTGTTAATCGCTATGGAAGTGAAAGCCTTGAGAATAGAAATTAGTGGTTCGGATGAACTTGCTCGAAAGCTGATGGAAAAAAGCCAAACTGATTTTGATGAAATTGCACAGAAGAATGCACGCGATATTTTTACAAGGTCACAGCAACCTGGAGGAACTCCGGTTGATACTGCTCAATTAAGATTATCAATGCGATATCAAGGAGATCAAACGGGATATGGTGTCCATTATGCACCTCACGTGGAATATGGCCACAGGTTAGTAAGAGCCGGACGTACCGTGGGCTATGTTCCAGGACAATATTATTTAAAACGTAATGTTGACACGCAACGCCCGATTTATAAGCAAGACCTTTTAAATAAAATAAGGGAGTAAGACTATGCTACAAAAATTATCTTTTATCTCTGTTCTTGCTGCTGTAATAGATAAAGTAGAGGGCAATACGGGATTGAAGTGCTATGATGCCGTACCAAAAGATGCTACCTTACCTTTTTATCATGCAGAAATGCTTGGATCCATACCGGAAAAAAGCAAGACCATGCAAAAGGATAGGTACCAGGTTGTTGTTCATGCGTTTACAGAGGGTGAAGGCTCTACGAAAGTGTTTGAAGCCATTCAGAAACTTGAAGAAGCTTTATCAGAGGATATCATTCTTCCAAGTGATTATGAGGTTACTCTTCAGGTGCCGAACGGAGTTTCACAAATACTTGATGAAGCAGACGGTTCTAAACATGCAGTTGTCGGCTTTGATTTCGTCGTTTTCTCAGGCTACAAAATGAAAATATAGGAGGGTTTTGAATGAGCCAAGAATTATACACACAATTAAACGGCCAATTAAATAAAGCGATTGCCGGAAAAGATATTCTTTTGTCCATTTGGGACCAAACAGGAAGTAATTTACTAGCAATCGCAGGTCAACAAGGTCTTACGATTAATCGTGATAAAGATACAATCGAGGTAACATCAAAGGATTCCGAGGGCTGGAAACAGTTTGTTGTTGGTTTAAAGGAATGGTCAATCGATAACGATGGTGTTTATGTTCGAGATCATGCATCTCATAAAAAACTGAAAGACCTATTTGATGGTGACGAGCCATTTTTAATCAAGGTCACAAATCGAAAAGCTAAGACTGATATGTTTGGCGGATTAGCCTTACTAACTTCATATCCACTTGAGGCCCCGTTTGACGATGCAGTTACCTATACGATTTCGCTTCAAGGCACAGGAGCTTTAGTAGATTTAGAAGATGCACCTATTGCACCAGTAGTTTAAGGAAGGGGAGATTAAATGTTTACAGTTGATGGAGTAATTTACACTCTTAAATATAATAAACAAAAATTAAAGACCATCGAGCTAGTGACAAAAACTAGCGTTGTAGGTGAAGTAACAAAAAATAACGGCATTATGCCTTACGCAACATTAGAATCACTATTCTCATTTGCTTTAGTTGAAGAATCGAGTAATGAAGTTGTGAAGCAGAGTAAAGCAATTGAAATGTTTGACAAGGTTGTTGAAGAGAACGGATTAATTACTGTAAATATGGCTATTGTTGAAAAATTACAAGATGACTTGGGTTTTATGTTCCGTTAGAGCTAATCGAAAGTGATTTGCCTAACGATTACGATCCAACTCCTGCTGATATTCGAAAAGCTGAATTAGCTAAGGACTTTTCTTATGAAAGGGACTTAGCTTTTTTTATTGTGCAAATAGGGATGTCTCATAAGGAATTCAATACATTGACTGAAAAAGAAAAGCTGTTCATTCGAAAAGAGCATGAAAATAAATTTCTTCATGACATGACATGGTTCAGAAACGCTGTGTTAAATGCAGAGGGTAATGCCAATCGGAAAAAAGGTAAGAAATTTATTGATTTATTTCCGAAAAAGGCACCAAAGGCAGACAAGGAATACAACGAGGATGCTGTACAAACGATACTCGAAATAGAAATTAAGAATGGTAAGTCATGGGTTGAAAAAGTGTACAGAGCGAATGGTGTGTCTCCTCAGAAGGGAGGTCAATAGATGGCAGATTATACGTTAAGCGCCAAAATTACAGGTGATGCGAATAGTTTTACTAGTGCGTTTCAAAGTGCAAATGATACGTTAAATAATATGTCTGAAAAAGTAAAAGCAGTAGGAGACAAAGTAAGTAACTTTGGCAAACAGACAGCAATGGCTGGTGCTGGAATTACTGCAGGTATAACTACTCCTTTTTTAGTAGCTCTTAAAACTACTGCCGACTTTGACACGGCTATGCGAAAAGCTGGAGCTATCGCAGGTGCAAGTGCAACAGAGTTAGATGCAATGACTCAATCAGCTTTAAAGCTCGGTGCCAGTACATCTCTCTCAAGTAGCCAAGTTGCAGTTGCCATGACAGAAATGGCTGCAAAAGGATTTGACGCGAACCAAGTTATCGGAGCTATGCCCGGTGTAATTGCAGCAGCTGAAGCATCAGGAGAAGATCTAGCGTTAGTATCCAATACAGTAGCGAGTGCTTTGAACGGATTCCAGATGAAAGCAGCAGATTCCGGAAAAGTTGCTGATATTTTAGCTATGACTGCCAACAAAACAGCGGCAGGTATCGGTGATATGAGTTATGCATTCAAATATGCTGCAGCACCTGCTGCTTCTCTAGGAATTAGCATTGAAGAACTATCGGCAGCAACAGGTTTAATGGTTAATGCTGGTCTTGATGGAAGTCAGGCCGGGACATCTTTACGTATGTCTTTGATTAGATTAGCTAAGCCTACTGAGCAATCATCTAAAGCTATGGACCAATTAGGATTTTCAGCTATTGATGCAGACGGGAACTTCAAACCACTGAATCAAATCATTGGTGAATTAAGTACCTCAATGGAAGGAATGACAGATGCTCAAAAGCTTTCCAATTTGGCAACAATATTCGGCGTTGAAGCTGCAACTGGAATGCTTGTCCTGTTAAACGAGGGGCAAGAAGGACTGAAGGGTTTAACTACTGAACTTGAAAATTCTGAAGGAGCAAGTGCTGCAGCAGCTGAACAAATGAAAGCAGGTATTGGAGGAGCTTTACAAAACTTATCAGGCGCGATTGAATCAGCGACAATCTCAGTGATGAGTCAACTTACACCATTCATTGCAGAGTTAGCAAAGATGACTACGGGTCTTGTAGAAAAGTTTAATAGTTTAAGCGATGGCACAAAGAAAATGATCGCAATAGCTGCAGGTGTTTTAGCTGCTTTAGGTCCATTACTTGTTGTCTTTGGCCTTTTGACAATGGGGGTCGGTGGACTAGTTTCAGCCGTTGGATTTTTAATTGGCCCAGTGGGATTGGTTATAGCTGCTATAACAGCGCTAGCTGGAGCATTTGCTTATTTTATGATAACCAACGAGACGTTTAGAAACAACGTAATGACCGTATTCGATTTTATCAGGGACAAGATAACAGGCGTTGTGCAATCAATTATTCCAATCGTTCAATATTTATGGTCTACGATTCAACCGATTTTAGCAACTTTCGCAAGTTCTATTGCTAGTGCTTTCAGCAATGCCGGACCTGCAATTGTTTCAGCTTTAGGATCTATCGGTTCTCAAATAGCAGTGGTTTTCAAAGCGTTTTGGGATATCGTACAAGCGATTCTACCTATATTTACAACATTCTTTTCTAGCATTATCGGAGGTTTCCAATCGGCTGGAGGCGTGGGAAGTGGCTTTGCTATTCAGCTAGGTACGATGTTGCTAGGACTTAATCCAATTGTGAAAATTTTTATTGGCTTATTCCAGAATTTTGGTCCACAAATTACTGCAGCATTCCAACAAGTTGCATCGATGTTAATTCCTATAGTAAGTACTATTGGTACGGCAATCGGTCAATTAGCAAGTGCGATAATTCCAATTGTCATGCAAGCAATTGCTATGTTGATTCCGATAGTCATGCAATTAGGAATGACCTTTATGTCGATAATTTCGACGGTTCTCCCAATTGTAATTTCATTATTTAATCAACTGGTACCAATTATTATGGATGTTGTAAAGATCGTGGCAGATATCATTGCTCAAGTTATACCGCTTGCAGGTGTTTTACTTAGTTCCTTGTTACCGGTAATTGAAAATGTAATAGTTGCATTCATGAATATCGTTTCAACAGTCGCTCCAGCTTTAATTGCAATTATAAAGGCTATTATTCAAGTAATAAAAGCCTTGTTGCCAATCATAATGAGTATTCTTACAACGGTCGTACATGTTTTTGCAAATATTATTTCAGTGATTGGACCAATTGTTGCATATATAGCTGGGATTATTAATGCAATTATGGCTGTAATAGCTCCAATCGTTGCATATGTGGCCGGAATTATTTCAGCGATTGTAAGTACGATTCGTCCAATCATCGTAACGGTCACAGGGATATTTAACACTGTCTTTACTGTTGTCAGTGGAGTATTCAGAAATATTTCCACGTACATTGGTTCGGCAATAAATGGAATCAGTAAAATCATAAGCGGTTTATCAGCAATAGTATCAGGCGTATTTAATACGATTTTCAGTACAATTTCTCGAATTATGGACAGTGTGTCTGATAAAATTTCAGGAGTTTTTAGTTCGATTCAAGGCGCATGGAATGGCTTAACTGCTTTTGTAAACGGAGTATTTAGCGGAATCTCAACAGCCGTAAGCAAATTAATAGGGCAAGTCAAAGGTTTTGTGAATGGAGTTATCGGAGGAGTCAATGCTGCCGTTGGGTTAATCAACAAAATTCCTGGTGTAAGCATTAGTAAGATTCCTTATCTTGCACGGGGTACAGATTACTGGCAAGGCGGATTTGCTCGAATAAATGAAGGTGGTCGTGGAGAACTTGTAAATCTTCCAAATGGTGCTCAAGTTATTCCGCACGATGTATCCATGCGCTATGCAAGAGAGGCAGCGAGAACAAACGACGGGCAATCATCTAGTGGCTCATATGATAAAGATTTATTAGATAGCATCGTTCAAGTTGTATCAGACTTGGCAAACCGTCCTATCCATACTTCAGTGAATTTAGATGGTCGTCCTATTGCTAGTATCGTATCCACCCATCAAAACAGTAATATAAACATTAAAAGCAGAATGAGAGGGGTGTAAGGGATGAAAAGTGAGTTGAATTTTTATGACTCTAACTTTAATAAAATAGAGTTAGATGAACTTGAAGTATATGGCTACAATTTTTCCGTACCATCACCCTCTTATGCTATAGAATCTGTACGATTAGACAGTGGAGAAACGATTGTTGTTAATAAATTACTTAATACAAGAGAATTGGAAGCTGAGTTTTTAACGAACTCTGCAGATTTCAAAGATTCACTGGAACAAAAAACACTACTTTTTAAGCTACTTGGTAATGGGCAATCGTTTTATGTTGAAGAAATTCAACGACCGAATATCGTGTGGAAGTGCGAGCTTGGTGATTGGCTACCTGAACATATAACTCCAAGTGTGACTAGATTTGCTATACCGTTCACTTGCACATCTGGAGTTTCTCAAACAATCAATTTAGTGAAACAAAAATTTATAGAATCATCTTTTATTTTTAAAAATGAAGGTGACTTAGCAATTGATCCAAGAGAAGCAAAATATGCTGAAACCGAAATCACATTCAATGGACCATCCACAAATTTGCATATTACTAATAAAACGACCGGCGAAACCTGGTCCTTTAATGGCTCAACAACAGCAGAAGATGAAATATCATTGAAAGGTGTTCGAGCGTTAAAGAATGAGGTAAGCATTTTTAAAAATTCAAATAAAACTATCCTATCCTTTTTGGTAGGAAATAATGAAATTGAGATAAGCGGTGCAAGTGGGGAATTTGAACTCACTATTAGCACACGCTTTTATTTTTTATAAAAGGGATGTGAAAGAATGCAAATTCAAGAACCAATCGTTGTTGATGTTGATATTAAGAAAGCCAGTTATATCAATCAACCTCAAGTAACACAGAATGATAGCAACACTTTCCTTGTTAATGTTTTTGACAATGGAGAGCCAATAGATTTATCAAATGTTACAACTGTAACGATAGCCCATACTCGACTTGACCGTAAAGTGATTGTGACGGGAGGAACGGTTGTCGAAGGTACAAATCAAGTTAAGTTTGTAGTAGACCGTCCAGAAACTTCGATTACAGGTCGAGTAGACGCAATTATTCAGTTGTATAATGCCGACAGTCGTATTTCTACACTAGCTTTTAATTACAAAGTAAACAGTGATCCAACAAACAATTACATTCCTAGTGAGTCAGAGAGAACATTAATTGAAGTGGTATTAAATGATGGTCCTTTACGAATTCAGGAGGCAATTGAAGCAACCGAAAATGCTAATGTGGCAACTGAATCAGCGAATATAGCGACAACTGAAGCTGTTGCTCAAGCAAATTACGCAAAAGCTCAAGGAGATTATGCAAAAGTTGAAGCCTCCAATTTAGGGCAATTAAAATCAGATGTCGACAGTGCTACTCAAAATGCAATGACAGCCACTGCGAATACTAATGCGGCCATTGCAAATGCCAATGCCTCTGCTATGACAGCTAACTCAGCAGCAACAAACGCTGATACAAAAGCAGCTCAATTAGAAGCACGAGTGAATGCAGCGATTGCAACGACTACGAATAGTGCTGAAATTGTGGATGCTCGTGGAACACATACGACTTTAAAGAACCGTTTAGATGCTACGGATGCACAATTTGCTGATACATCTCGTGAATCCGCTGTCTTAGGTCAAGGAATAGCGGTCATCACTAGTGAAGATACGCTAGCAGAAGTGGAAATTGAAGGACGTACGCTGGTACCTATGCAAAACAACGTACTGGACCCGTTAAAATACTATGTACTCGCTGACAAGAAGACAAAGTTAAAATGGGCAGACACGACTACTACAGCAGGGGTAGCGAAGTTTACAGCAAAAGCAGAAAAGCCTGGTGTTGTTCGCGTAGCGAACTTCGAAAACAAAGTAGCGGGAAGTACGGTAGAAAACCCGCATATTGCTAGACGAGTAGGCACGAAAGATACATTGCAACCCCCTACAGGTATATGGGCGGAGCTTACAAACGAAACAGGCACTACTAGCCAGGGGTACGGACCTTTGATGGCACTAGGGGGCGCTGTGAGTTTACAAGGCAACCCAACAAACGGCATACCTTCACAGCAAATGTTTTCTTTTAACCTACTAGAAGAAGTAGAGCGTAATATCGGACGCATACCACGCGCTACGACAGCCGATAAAGTGCAATGGTTGAAGGACAACTTAGCGAAATTAGTATGTAACTGGCATGGCTATGGATTTAGTGTAGGCGGTAATAAAGCCACGTTAGGCGCGTGGAATGTAGCCAATGGTGCCTGGTCTGTGGTAGGTACTAACACTAATGCGAGCAGCTTAAGACTCACATTTACGGCGAGCATTGTTTCTAATTCAGTATGGATAACTAGTGATGGATTTTTACACCTTATAGCCTACGCGGAACCGTCCGACGGCGTAACAGGGTCAAACATTTACACAGACTACGTAGAGCTGGAAATCGAACTAAAACCCGAAGCCATTTTACACGACCCACGCGTACCGCTGTACGAAGTCCCAGACGATGAATACAACAAAATCCTAGTGGATTGGGATGCAACCGAAGTGAAAAGACGTTACCCTGCCGTACAAGGTACACAACACTTACAAAATCCGTACATCCTAGCAGAAGGTGAAAACTTACTCCCACCGTTTACAGAATGGACACTACATGCAAATGCAAAATTGATTAGTCCTTACGAGTTGGAGTTGAATGCGACAGGGAATACACAAGACAATAAAATTGAAGTACCACTTATTGCAGGACAAATTTATAATATTAAGTCAGGTGGAACTCAAAGTGCCTATATTACTCATATAGATTCTAGTGGGGCTACCCTTTCAAGCGGTACTGGTTTTATAAATGGTAATTTTAATATTCCTGCAAACGCTGTAAAAACACGAATTTCTTTAGGTAACGGTGCATCTGGTGCGGGGACTTGGACATGGAAACAACCTATGTTAACACTAGGATCAACGCCAAAACCATTCGTACCGAGAAATCCATCTTACTTATTTGCAGATGTGAAACTAGGTCAAATCAGTACAGTGAAAGATACCCTATTCAAACAAGATGGACGTTGGAAGATACGCAAAGTGGTTGAGAAGGATGTAGTGTTGGATGGTAGTTTAGCGTGGAATTACTTTGGTACAAAAACTGGTATAAAAATAGCTCGTCTAGCATCGTTATTGAATCCATCTTCCAGTCATAGTATTAAAACTTCAGATATCACAAAATATAACGGAACTGTACTACAGTTTGCTGGATTCCTAGCTGATAATATCTTACTAAAAGACCAGTATATCTTTAGAAACGATGTTGGAGTATATGTGTCCATCTCCAACGATGAGAGTGGTTTACCAGAAGATATATCGCCATCACCAAACCAACTCAAAGCCTACTTTAATGGATGGAAGTACACAGGTGATGGGACAACGCATTCGTGGGTAAGCATTATAGACGGTACAACACTACCTGCGGAACAAACTACGACATATGTAGCTGCAACCAAAGCACCAAACTACACACCTTACAAGCTATCGTACCAATTAGCTACACCTCAAATTGTGGATGTAACGGATAAGGTGGAAGGTGACATTAAGTTAAACGGATTAGCTCAAGTAACTATCGATGCGGGGTATAGACGAACAGTAGTTGATGGGAAATCTTCTTGGACTAAGGGAACAAAAACTGACTTTACAACTAATCCGTTAAGCGTGAAGATGACATATGCCAATAACATCCGTAGTGCATTTAACGACACTATATCTAAAGTTGAAGATAATACAACAATGTTATCAGTCCACGAAAAAGCAATCATAGATTTATATGTCAGAGTCAAAGCATTGGAGGTTAAATGATGCTCGAATTATTAATTGAACAGTTAATTTCAGAAGGTAAGATTTCACGAGAAGAAATCGATGCAAAAGTTGCAGAATTGAAAGCAGAACAACCTCCAGTTGTGGAGGACATCGTTTCTCTAAAAAGAAGACAAGATGAAACAGAAAACACATTAGTTTTTATACTTGATATGACATTAGGAGGAATGTAGAATGGCATCAGCAATTTACGGATTTGTATTAAACATGTGGATTATGCAAAAAATTAGTGCGGAAAAAGTTCAATCGTATGTACCGAAAGGAATCACACAAGAGGAATGCGATATGATTCTTGCAACTCCTCAGGGTAATGAATACGACGTGCAACGAAATCCAGTTGTTGAATCTTAGTTGCATATTGTTCGATAACTACGAATTAACAAGATTAGTAGAATTTTGTTAAAGGTTATTCCTCTTTTTTGTCGAATTTTAGATTTAAAAGGGAGGGGATTGTTATCACTGTTGTTGTGTGTTACGGAGATAAATATCTAACTATAATTATGTCTGATGACAGAGTAAATTGTAATATATTTGGACGTCATATATATGAAGATGGACATACTAAATTAGTAGAATTACCTAACATGGGTTGGGCTAGCGGAGCTGGACTATCTGATTTTCTAGAGACTTTTAAAAAAGAACTTTCAAAGAGTACCGTTTTTAATATAGAGGAAATGGGTTCCATTTATAAAAAGATACTTGAAAAATCAAAGAAAAATCGACCTGATCTGTCTTCCTTTATAAGTAAGAGTGCGATAGTGGTATCATGGGTAGCAGTTCTAGAGGATGAATTATACTTAAGATTCGGAGTTTTCGAAGAGGAGAATTTTGATACAGAAATTGCAGTATGTGAATTTGGGAATTACTTAGTTTTATATCCCGGTGATTATTTGGATGATCAAGATAAAATAAAAAACGTTTCGGAGAAATATTTAAATTACGATAATTCCGAAGAAGAATCTTATGAGAAGATTCTTTCTAGAATGTTTAGTATTTTCAATGAAATATCATCAAATTCAGAGCAGTGTAGTACTCATTGTGATGTTGGAATTCAGGTTGTTCAACCAACAGGTATATACAAAATTAAGTTTGGTGGGGAGATTAAAGAGTTAATTCTTTTATTAGATGAAGAAAAGCTTGATGAGAAATATGAACTGGTACAAGCCATTGAGTTTAAAAATAATTAAACAGAGCAATCCTCCTTTGAGGGTGCTCTTTATATCCTAAAAAATAGAGGTGAATCAACTTGTTAATTGTCTCAAATATCGATGGCTCACAAGTTGAGCCTTTAACTCATCATCAAGGATTGAAAATAGAGGAAGAGGTAAATGGTAGCTTTACGTTATCGTTTACCTCTTTTAATGTTCCAGAGAATTATGGTCATGAAATTTTGCTTGAAGAATCATTTATTAGTGTGGAAGACCACGAATTTCGAGTGAAGCAATTAACGGAAAATCAATATTCAAAATCCGTTGTTGCCATCCACACTTTCTTTGATTTATCTGATGATCTTCGTGATGAGATTTTTGGTGGAACGCACACATTAAGTGAGTTTGCACAATTCATCTTTAATGGTACTGGTTGGACATATACAACAAATATTACTGATAGTATGGTCATCGAAAACTTTGGTGAAGCAAATGTAATTACTCTTATTAATGCGTTGTGTAGTGCCTTTAAATGCGAATATCAGATATTGCCAAACAGGGTTGTACATTTTGCGTATCAGATTGGACCGGATAACGATGCGGTTTTTCGATATAAACATAATGTGATTGCCTTATCTAAGAAAATTGATACAACGAAATTAAAGACGTACATTGAGGGTTATGGTGCAGATGGTTTAAAAGTGAGTTATACATCACCTAACGCTGCAACTTTCGGTATACGTAAAGCTGAACCAGTTTCAGACGATAGATTTACTCAAGCAAATAGTTTGTTGGAATATATAAAACCTCAGATTGTTGACACACCAGAGGTTGCTTTCGAGTTAGATACGGTTGATTTATTAATTAAAGATCTAGGTGAACGAGTTTGGTTAATATATGAGCCTATGAATGTTGAATTTCAAACACGTATTTTGAAGCTAACTAAGGAAATTAGAAACGGCACAATAGCAACTATTTCGGTAGTTCTAGGCAACACATTACCTCAGTCAACAGAAGATTTACTAGTCAGTCAAAAAGTTGAAATTGATCAAAATAAAAAAGAATATCAAACTAAATTCGACCAAACAAGTGAACGAATAACTATGGAAGTAGAAGCAGTAAATGAATCAATAGCTACATTAGAAATCAAAGCTGATTCAATAGAAACGTCAGTAACTAATTTAGAGACTAATACAAATGCACGATTTACCGTAATGGCTGATCAAATAACTTCAAAAGTAACAGCAGGTGAAGTAGAGTCTATTTTTTATCAAACAGCAAATTCTTTCGCATTTAGTGCTGAGCAAATCCTCTTCGATGGTCACGTGTTCGGACAAGGTGCTACTTTTAGCGGTAATCTCCAAACATTACAAGATGTAAAAGTAGGAGCAAACATTGAAATGCAAGGTAATCAAGGTGGAATCATTCGTTTTCCGGCGACAGGTTGTTGGATTGCAGCAGGGAATACAGGAAAAATGACGATTGAAACGTGGAATGGACTTTCTTTTGCAGGGCCAGGAGTGGACTTTAGTAATGTTACCGTTACATGGGGAGATCGTAATAGACCTGTAGCAGTTTGGGGGTAGTTAAATGGGTGTACTTATATCAGACCGAACTCAGACCAGTATACAAGTTGAAATTAATGAGTTAGGGAAACCAGCTAACCAGTATTATAACTTCCGAGCGCAGATATACCATTATGCGACAGGTAGTTTCATAAGAGAAATCAACTGGACTTCTTCTGGAACTGGAAATCTTACTCGTAATACCTTCACTGGATTATCACCAGGAACCGAGTACATCGTTAACGCATGGGTAACATCTTTAGCGGGAGGGACAGAATACAACTGGGGTTCAGTTTATACATCGACATTAGCCCCATCATTACCGAAACCAGGTAATATCTCTTATGCGAGTTTAAATACGGTTTCTGAAAATCCGAATCAGCTACGTGCTAGTTTCGGAGCTGCTTCAAATGCAACAGAATATGATATTTACTTGTACAACGAAAATGGATACTATGCGTCTTACATTAGCTATTCCACAAGCTACACTTTCTCGTGGCTGCCAACAGGGTATAACTGGTACTATCAAGTGTACGGTTACAACTCGTCTGGATCCAGTAGTTCACCTGCTACATCGAACACTGTTAAGACGGTTGCACCAGATACGACCGCACCTACGATTACTTATCAAAGTGCAACAGGTATAGGTTTAATTAGTTTAGGTTGGATAGCTTACGATAATGATGGAGGAAGTGGTCTGAGGACAAGTAACCCTTTTAAACTATTTATCGGTACTGCAAATGGAAGTGAAAGTACATTAGTACACACTGGATATACTGATAGCTATTCAGCAACATGGACTTTAGACGGCAACGGAAATGAGTTTATTGTTGGTTCGTGGTATTACGTAAGAGTAGAAGCTTTCGATAATAAAGATAACTATGGTACATTAACCTATCGTATACAATACAAGCGACAACGTCCAGCTGATTGGTCATGGGGAGTTACGATGACTACAGGACAAATCCTAAATATGACAGCGTCAAATTGGAATAATTTCACTACAAGGATTAATCAATTTAGATTTTATAAGGGATTAGCTGACTACAATTTCACAACTGTTTATTCAGGAGGATTCATGATGGCTCATCAGGTAAACCAAGCTACTAATGCAATTGATGAGATGATTCCTACTTCCCCTCCTCCATCGTTAACATCATCTGGAGTGGCTATAACTCCTATCAGGTTTACTTTATTGAGAGACAGTTTAAATTCAATTATATAAAAAGGAGATTGATAGATATGGATTATCAAATTCAATTAAACAACGGACAAGCTATAAACATGAAAAGTGTAACTGATTTCGATGCAACAGCATTTACGCAAATGTTAAATAATCGTGAAATTACCTTTGTTAATATCGCAGGAGCAATTTTAAATAAAAATTTAATTGCATCGATTACACCGACAACAACTCAAGCTTAAGCCTTCCACAATAAAGTGGAGGGTTTTTATTATGAAAAGGAGGAAAATGTAATGGATGAACAAATCTTAAATATGTTTATGAAAGAGGGCGGATATGCTCTCCTTTTTGTATGGATGCTTTTCTCGACAATGAAAAATAACAAAGAAAGAGAAAAAGAGTATCAAGAGGTTATCAAACAGAATCAAGAAGTCATCTCAGAACAAGCCAAGGCATTTTCCTCTTTATCGAAAGATGTATCTGAAATTAAACAGATCATTGTGGAAGATAAGAAAGGTGGGATTTAAGTGATTAAAGTCGGATTTGATGCAGGACATGGCATTAATACTCCAGGAAAATGCACACCGGATGGAGAACATGAATGGTCCTTTAATAATAAAGTAGCTCGTGCATTCGCAAATGAATTGGCATTATACGAAGGTGTAGCTTCAAAACGTTACGATGATCCAACGGGTAAACGGGACGTACCATTAAAGGAACGTACAGATGGGGCAAATGCCTGGGGTGCAGATTACTATATTAGTTTCCATCACAACGGATTAGCAGGGCAATGGGGCAATCATACAGGTATTGAAACATTCCATTATGCGGGTTCATCAAAAGGCCAAGCACTTGCAAAAGCTATCCATCCCTCTTTAGTTGCTGCTTACGGCTTAGAAGATAGAGGGCTAAAAACGAATAATTTGCATATTACTCGCGAGACAAAGATGCCCGCTATTCTTGTAGAAGGTGGGTTCATGGATAGTAGAATTGATATCGTGAAACTGCGAAATGATGAAATTTTAGAAAACGCGGGTAAAAGTGTGGCCAGAGCTTTTGCAAATTTCGTTTGCTTAAAGAGATCCGGCGAAGTAAAAGGAGTATCTACTACTAAGGGGGAATTAACTTTGGGGCAATACGAAGAATTGAAAAATATAATTAATACGCAAGCTGAACGGATTGAAGTTCTAGAAGCACAAGTAAAAGCACAACAATTAAATGATACAGGGCGCTATTCATGTAAAGAACTAATTAAGAAAGCTGTCGCTGATGGGACATTTAAATCAACACATCTTACAAAATTAGATAAATACTCAGACGGCGATCTAGAAAGTTATGCATTGACTTATGCAAATAATAAATTGAAGTAACGGTTCAAATATTTATTTTGGAATAAACCATTGCATTCTCGTCTATAATTGGTAAAAATATAATAGATAGATGCATTTTTTAACCGCCTTTTCACTTGTGGAGGGCGGTCTTTTAGTGTTCCATTACTCCAAATATAAAAGGTGTTGGAATATTAGTATAATTATATATTTTATGGTATGATTTTTTTCGATTCAATCTAAAGGGGCCTAACATATGCTAAAAATACTTGCGAACAGCGAAATAAAGTATCTAATGGATGTGCATATTTTATTAAACCAGTTTAAAAATCGATTAAATAAATTTAAGGACAATGAGTCATTAATAGATTTATCAAATTTAACATTCGTTTCTCCCATTGGAGCTATCGCACTTTTACAACTATTCGAAGAAATTAATAATTTTGATAAATGCAAAATAATACTTCCTAAAAATAGTGAAAATTTAGTTACTTATATTGAGCGTATGAATTTTTTTCACCATTGTCCAAAAGATATTGTTCATGAGTTCGAAAAAATATACGATATTACTAAGTTTTCTAAGAGAAGTAGAAATGATCAACGAAAAGTATTATTAGAAATTACCAAAATTGTCGATTATGATGATATTGATATTCTATATGATAGCGTAGTGTATATTTTAAAAAGTCACGGTATGAAAAGCGCACAGATTGCTAAGATAGCTAATATATTTACAGAATTAGGGACTAATATATTAGATCATAGTGGCAGCGCAGGTTACGCAGCAATTCAGTACTATCCTAGTTTTGATAAGATTATGATTGGTATTGCCGATAATGGGAGTGGGATAGTTAAAGGCATTCGTGAAGTCGATGATGAATTAGACTCCGATTTAGAAGCAATTGAAAACGCATTTTCAGGAGGCTATACTTCTTCAACAGACATAGATAGAGGCTGGGGATTAACAGACGCTAGGGATTACTCGTATGAAGACACTAAGCGGACTTCGTTTGAATTACGGACCCATAAAAGTCTGTATAGTGTAGGTAAAAATGAAATAGAATTAATCAGCGAAGATAGCTATTATCCTGGCACCTATTATTTGATTGAAATTGAATTTTAAAAAGAGTATTGACATTTAAAATAGTAATATATAAAATTAAATTAAAGGTTTCAAAAAAGAAATTGAAACCGACAATGTACAATATTCGGAAGGAGTGGGAGAAAATGATTTTTGTCAAGTTTGACCAATCTTCTTTAGATAATCAAAATTTGATTGTACGAAAAAAATTAATCCCTATTAGAGAAAGTATTATTTCTCAAATTGACTCATTCCCAAAAGGTACAGTTTTTTGTTATGATTTTTCTAAAATTGAGGGAATTAATGGTTCAGGTGTAGATGAAATAATCTCTAAAGTAATGAAGCACTTAATTGGAACCGAGGACAAATTCTTATTCTTAGAACATTTAAGAGAAGATTACTATGAACACAGATATAACATTGATAGCTTCTTAAAAAACCGTTCTAAAATTGGAATAGTTGAAAAGACTGCTGAAGGACATAATTTCTTAGGTGATATTTCAGATACTCAAAAGGAAATATTAAATTATGTTTATCTAAATAAACAAACTACTGCTAGAAATATTGCTGATGAATTTGGTAAAAAACTTTCTTTAGTAAGTACTCATCTAAATTCCTTATACAAAAACCGCTGGATTCAACGTTTTGAAGAAAACTTAGAAGATGGTGGTAGGCAGTTCATTTACAAGAGTCTATTTTGAGGAGAAATCCTCTTTTTAAATCGAACGATTTCAATTTATTTTTTGAAAACGAGGTGACTAAAAATTGGGAAATAAA
>Ga0180217_1000814_pt1 | contig 41345 bp, 41 predicted proteins | sample eDN3rd37CBELigOP_FD_128521 | JGI IMG/M metagenome (GOLD analysis project Ga0180217, IMG submission 128521) | Enriched Organic Plus compost microbial communities from Emeryville, California, USA - eDNA 3rd pass 37_C BE-Lig OP (version 2) (version 2) ...
ATCTTGTTTTGAGACAACGCGGGAGCTGCCACAGTAGCCAATCCTGCAACTCCTGCTCCTGCCACCCCTTTGCGAATAAAGGAACGCCGGTTCATGTATCGGGTCTCCAAATTGATTTTGTTGGAAGTCGGAAATTTTGAGCACTACAGAGTATAAGTGACTGAATGATCGGTCATCCTAAGAAAAACCCTGATTCATTAGTCTGAAATTGATTTGGCCTGCAATTCACCTTTTCACTATTTTATTGGTTGAACAACAACCCATAACTTCCAGTCCTTACCCAAACCAACACAAGATGTTCTTCATTTGATAACTGCAAAGAGACTCCCAGTACCAAATATAGTGTTTCACACCTGAAAACACTGGCTAAGCATATCCCTATACATCTCCCTATCCCCTTGAAAACCCTTACTTTTCAGAACATGCGCCGCGTGCATAGAATGGCTTAGCGGTAAAAATATGCTGCTGCTGTTAGTGATCACAAACAGCATTAGAACGAATACTAGAAAACCTGGAGACACTATGAAAAAGCTGACTAGACTTACTTTGGGAGCACTTGCCGTTTCTGCGTCCCTCGCAACGGCATCAGCATACGCTCAACAAATCACCATGATGACAGGCCCGCAAGGTGGCGTTTGGGTTCCACTTGGAGGTGCGCTCAAAGGCATGTGGGAAAAAGCCATCCCGGGTCTTTCAATCACATCAACTCCTGGAGCAGGTATTGCCAACATACGCGGCGTGGACGAAGGCAAGGCCCAGATCGGGTTCTCAAACTCCAGCAGTGCTGTCGATGGCTTTATGGGTAAGCCACCCTTCAAGAACAAGACCAAGAACGTCTGCCAACTCGCTAACCTGTACCCACAGCTCTTCCAAGTCATTGCACAAAAAGATGCTGGCGTGAAGTCCTTCAAAGACTTCAAGGGCAAGCGTGTAGTTACCCAGCCTCGCGGCAACACTGGCGAAGCACTCACCGCCATGGTTCTGGAAGTCAACGGTCTGAAGTATGACGACCTTGCACGCATGAACTTCCAGGCAAGCTACACAGATGCAGTCTCGATGATGAAAGATGGTCACGTCGACATCTTTACTCTTGGAACTGCGGCTCCATCATCGTCCGTCATGGATCTGGCCAACTCAAGGGATGTCGTGCTCGTGCCGGCAGATGATGCAACCATCGAAGCCATGCGCAAGATCAACCCTGCCTACAACAAGATCATCATCAAAGCCAATACCTACCCAGGACAGACAGAGGATGTTCCAGCTGTCGGTTACTACACGCACTTGGTAGTTGCCTGCGATTTGCCTGAAGACATGGTCTACACCATGGTCAAGACCATGGCTGAAAACATCGACACCATGGCTGCAGTCAACAAAGGAATGGAGTCTCTGACTGTGAAAGAAATGGCTGCCGATGTCGGTATCCCAATGCATCCAGGTGCTGCCAAATACTACAAAGAAGCTGGGGCCCTTTGATCATTCTTCTTGATAAACCAGACGCCAGGACATCGACATGAATAAAGTCGTATCGGAAGAGAAAGCTGCCCTTGACCCCAAGTCGCAGCTCATGAAAACGTTGGTCACTGTAATCGCTGTTGCCATGTCCCTGTATCACATGTACGTGGCTGCATTTGGTCCTCCAGAAGCCATCATCTTCCGTGGCACCCATCTCATGTTCTCTCTGGCGCTGGTTTATCTGCTGTATCCCACAGGAGATGGCACAAAGAAAGGGTGGCGCAGCTACGACCTGATCCTGATGCTACTAGGATTAGGGGGCGTGCTGCATATCTTTGTGAACTACGAAGAATTCACCTACAGGATCATCTACATTGACGACCTGACCACTGGCGACGTCATCTGGGGAATCATCTTGATACTGATCATCCTTGATGCCACCCGCCGAATCATTGGATGGGCTTTGCCAATTACCGCTATGGTTTTTGTGGGATATGCAGCGATCTTTACTCAAGTCAAACTCCCCGTCCTGCTCGAACAACTTTACCTGTCAACAGAGGGCATTTTTGGCTCTACCTTAGGTGTGTCAGCCGCTTACGTCACACTTTTCGTAATCTTTGGTGCCTTCATGGAAAAAAGCGGCACTGGCAAACTGTTCATGGATTTTTCACTCGCGCTGACAGGCAGCAGTGCCGGCGGGCCAGGTAAAGTTGCAATTGTCAGTTCATCCCTGTTCGGTACCGTTTCTGGCAGCGCCGTAGCAAACGTGATGGTGACAGGCCCCATCACGATTCCCATGATGAAACGCACAGGATTCAAGCCCCAGTTTGCTGCCGCAGTTGAAGCAGTAGCATCTACTGGCGGCCAAATCATGCCTCCTGTCATGGGTGCCGTCGCTTTTGTGATGGCTGAATTTTTGGGAGTGTCCTATCTGCAGGTCACCATCTGGGCTGCCGTACCTGCCATCCTGTACTACGTATCAGTCTTTTTTGCCGTGCACTTTGAAGCAAAAAGACATGGTCTCGAAGGTATTCCCAAAGAAAGCCTTCCGAAGCTGGCAGAAGTCATGCTGCTTCGGGGACAACTGTTTATCCCGATGTTCGTTATCCTGATCGGGCTAATTCTTGGTTACTCGGCACCTTTGTGTGCTTTGGTCGCTGCTCTTTCCTGTCTACCGGTAGCACTGCTCAGGAAGTCAACCCGCTCTGAACTGACATGGAAGACACCCATTGTGGCACTCGAAGAAGGTGCCAGGGGAACGTTATCTGTTGCCATGGCCTGTGCCTGTGCAGGGCTTGTGATTGGATCCATCACCATCACAGGCGTTGGTATCGTGTTTACCCAGGTAGTTCTGGAATTGGCTGGCAACTATGTTCTTCTTGCTCTGATTGTCACAGCTCTTGCAGGCATTATTTTGGGAATGGGCATGCCAACCACGCCTGCTTACATCGTGATGGTTGCCCTCTTGATACCGGCCTTGATCAAGATGGGTATAGTCGCTCCTGCAGCCCACCTGTTTGCGCTGTACTTTGCAATCCTGTCCGCCATCACCCCACCAGTTGCACTTTCAGTATTTGCAGCCGCAGGTCTCGCGAATGCCAATATGTGGAGCGCCGGACTTTCAGCTGTACGTGCCGCATCCCCAGCCTATGTCGTGCCATTCATGTTTGTTTATGAACCGGCCATGCTCTTTATCCTTGGCGACAATCAAAGCTGGTATCACGCAGTATGGCCTGTTATCACTGCTACCATTGGGGTTGTTGCTTTGGCTGCCGGCCTATTTGGCTGGATGATAGGTTATGCTTCATTCATTCAACGTGTCATTCTCGTCATCTCTGCGCTGAGCCTGATCAAACCAGGCCTGATTACAGACATGATCGGATTTGGCGGACTTGCCATCGTCATTCTCTGGCAACTATTTGAGCGACGTAAATCGCTCGTTCCGCAAGGTTCATAAGTCAAGACCAGTTGTATGCCAATCATCACAAACATTGAAGATTTGCGGGTGCTCGCCAAAAAGCGGGTACCCCGCATGTTTTACGACTACGCCGACTCAGGCTCTTGGACCGAGTCGACATACCGTGCCAACGAATCTGACTTCCAGAAAATCAAGTTCAGGCAACGTATCCTGGTCAATATGGAGAACCGTTCGACCAGAACGACCATGATCGGACAACCTGTTGCCATGCCGGTTGCTCTAGCACCCACTGGGTTGACAGGTATGCAACATGCCGATGGTGAGATTCTCGCTGCAAGGGCAGCACGGGATTTCGGAGTCCCGTTCACACTGTCGACGATGAGCATCTGCTCCATTGAGGACGTTGCTAAAGGCACCGACTACCACCCGTTCTGGTTCCAGCTGTATGTCATGAAGGACCGGGACTTCATTGAAAGGCTTATCGGCAGGGCAAAGGACGCCAACTGCAGCGCTCTGGTCCTGACGCTTGACCTGCAGATCCTTGGACAGCGCCACAAGGACATCCGCAATGGTCTTAGCGCACCACCGAAGCTGACCGTCAAAAACATTCTCAACATATGCACCAAACCCACTTGGGCAATGAACATGCTGAGAACCCCTCGGCGCCAGTTCGGCAACATCGTCGGGCATGTCAAGGGTGTCACAGACATGAGCAAGCTCAGTGAATGGACCGCATCACAGTTCGACCCAACCCTGAGTTGGAAAGATGTCGAGTGGATCAAGAACCTGTGGGGTGGCAAACTGATCCTGAAAGGCATCATGGATGTCGAGGATGCCAGGTTGGCAGCGGAGTCCGGTGCAGATGCGCTCATCGTCAGCAACCATGGTGGACGCCAGCTTGATGGCGCTGACTCTAGCATCAACGCGCTGCCAGCCATTGTCGCGGAAGTCGGCAACAAGATTGAAGTTCACATGGATGGTGGCATCAGAAGCGGCCAGGACGTCCTGAAAGCACGCGCACTCGGCGCCCAAGGATGCTATATCGGCCGTGCCTTCCTTTATGGGCTTGGTGCCATGGGGCAGGAAGGTGTCACCAAGGCCCTGCAAATCATCCGCAACGAACTTGATCTGAGCATGGCATTTTGCGGGCATACCGACATCGAAACCGTAGATCGCAGTATCCTGTTACCCGGGACTTATCCAACGGCGTAGACTAGGACAAACCTCCATCCATGACGAAAAACCAATGGCTGCTCCTCACTGGCGCGGTTGTACTCGTGCTGGCAGCCCTGTACTTATGGCAACATTGGCAAGCAACACCGGTCAGAGCAACCCGTGTTATTGAAGCACCTCTGGAACAAAGCGTGGTTGCAGCAGGCAGGGTCGTCACGCCGACCCGGGCACTGGTCGGATCCGAAATCACTGGGACTGTCGCGCAAAGGCATGTCAAGGAAGGTGACAGGGTCAAACGTGGAGACGTTCTGGTAACCCTCCATTCTGAAGAGCTTGCCGCAAGGCTGGCTGAAGCCAAGGCCGCGTTGGATGACCTGCAATCCAACCAGCGGCCTCAGGCACTTGCCACCCTGACGCAAAGTGAAGCAGAGCTGCAACAAGCCGCAAGAGAGGCTCAACGGCGCCGTGAACTCTTGAAGTCCAATTCCATTGCTACAGAACTCTATGAAAAAGCTGTCCAGGCTGAAACCGTAGCCAAGTCCAGGGCAGAGCAAGCCAGACTGGCGGCGCTTGCCCTGGCACCAGGCGCCAGTCTGGAGCGAATGGCACAGGAAAGGCTACGTGCTGCACAAGCCGCTTTTGACAAAACACAAATCCGCTCACAATTCGATGGGTTGGTACTGTCACGAAATGTCGAACCTGGCGACTTGGTTCAACCTGGAAAGGTACTCCTTGAAGTCGCCCGTGATGGCGATATTGAAATCTTGGTCCCGATTGACGAGCGCAATCTGGGTCTGCTTGATGTCGGGAAAAATGCTGTTGTCATCGCTGACGCATTCCCAGACAGGCCGATTCCTGCCACAGTCAAATCCATCGCCCCCGCCATCGACCCCCAGAAAGGTACTGTCGATGTCAGGCTCTCCATAAAACAACTGCCACCGTTCCTGCGAGAAGACATGACAGTAACCGCAACCATCATTGCGGAAAACCTGCCACAGGCATTGCTGGTTCCGAACTCTGCTTTAAGAACTCATCATGCCACCAACCAATCTACCGTCCTGACGGTAGACAATGGCACCGCAGCCTCCAGAAACGTAAAGGTCGGTATCAGAGGCATCACCCACAGCCAGATCCTTGAAGGCTTGAAAGCGGGTGACCTCGTGATTACCAGCCAATCGGTGACGCCAGGGCAACAATTAAAAATCACCCATGTGGATTGAACTCAACATTGCCCTTAAGTTCCTGCGTCAGGGCTTGACCCAGACAATCCTGATTCTTATTGGCATAAGCGTGGGTGTCAGCGTCATCGTTTTTATCAACACCCTGATCACGGGCCTGCAAGCCAACCTGATTGATCGCACTCTCGGTACTCAAGCCCACATCCGTGTTGAACCCAGACCTGACCTGAACATTGCCGCCAGGCCTGTGACACCAGAAGCAGTCCAGATCATTGTCGAGGACTTGCGTGCGCAGAAGTTGAGATCCATCAACAACTGGCAGCAAGTGCTGGTCGCGTTGGAAGGCATGCCCGGAATCACTGCGGTCTCTCCGATCGTCTCCGGCCCAGCTTTTGCGCGAAGAGGCGACGCCACCAAGGCAGTCTCAATTGTCGGCATCATCCCGGAAAGATATGAAAAGATCGTCAAAGTCAGCGACAACATGATTGCCGGTAGATTTGATGTCTCACCCGGCAACGCTGTCATCGGCTCAATGCTGGCCCAGGACCTTGGCCTGAAGACAGGCAACAGGATGCGTCTTGAAGCCAGTGACAACCGTTCTGCCGTGGTCACTGTATCGGGCATTTTTGACTTGGGTGTGCGTGAACTCGATTCGCGATTTGTATATCTTGACCTCAAGCAGGCACAGGCCCTGCTCGACCTTTATGGCGCCGCCACTGTCATTGAACTGACGGTCCAGGATATATTCTCCGCAAGCGAGATCTCAGAGATGATTGCCAGCACGACCGGTCTGAAATCTGAAAGCTGGATGCAGATCAACAGCCAACTTCTCAATGCGCTGCAATCTCAGGACATGTCGTCAAGCATGATCAGTTTTTTTGTAGCGGTATCGGTGGCCTTTGGGATTGCCAGTGTACTCGCCATCAGCGTAACCCAGAGAACCCGCGAAATCGGCATCCTTCGTGCCATGGGGACCCGCAAAGCGCAGATCTTGCGTGTCTTTCTCATTCAGGGGGCACTGCTTGGTTTGATTGGCTCTTTCGTGGGCTCCATGGTTGGCTGGAGCCTAGTATGGGTATTCAACGAATTCGGGCCCAAGCTGTTTGAAATAGCGCCATCATTTGACATCGTCCCGGCTAGTGTAAGTCTGGCAACACTGACCGGTATCCTTGCTGCCATCGCACCTGCCTGGAAGGCATCCAAACTTGATCCCGTCACTGCGATCCGATATGTCTGAACATAACCATATAGCGACAAAGGACATGCAAAATGATTGCGTGCTACAGCTAAGGAATATCAAAAAATCCTATAACATTGGCCAGCCCACCGAGGTCGAGGTGCTTCACGGCATCGACTTCCTGTTGGATCGCGGTGAATTCGCAGCCCTGGTCGGCCCTTCTGGCTCCGGCAAAAGTACACTGCTCAACATCTTAGGCCTACTCGATCAACCGACTTCTGGTGAACTGTTCCTGCTTGGTCTTCCGACCAGCAGCCTGAGTGATGAATGCTTGACTGCATTGAGACGCCATAACATCGGCTTTGTTTTTCAGTTCCACCATCTCATCGAGGCTTTCTCTGTCCTGGACAATGTCCTCATGCCCATGATGATCACGCACGGCAAACCTGATGCGGAAACAAGGGATTGGGGAATGCATCTGCTTGAACTGGTAGGACTCAAAAACACCTTCAGGAAAAAACCAAGCGAGCTCTCTGGCGGTCAGCAACAACGCGTATCCATTGCCAGAGCCCTGGTTACCCGGCCTGCATTGCTACTTGCCGATGAACCAACAGGCAATCTGGACACACATACGGCCAGCAGTGTCTTTGAAATGTTGCGACGGTTTCACCAGGAGTTTTCATGTGCTGTACTGATCGTGACGCATGATCCAAGAATTTCACAAGCGTGCAGTCGGACCTTGACGCTGGTTGACGGCAGCATCATTTCTGATGAGCGTCATCCTCGCGAGACTTAGCACATAGCTCATCCTCATTCTGCCGTAGACTATTAATCCACTCGCGCCAGATAGCCACGATCAACGCCATCAGTACCGGGCCAACAAAAAGCCCAACTATGCCCATCGTCTTGACCCCACCTACCAAACCAAAAAAGGTTGGCAGGAATGGCAATTTCACAGGGCCGCCCACAAGGCTAGGGCGAAGCGTCTTGTCTACGATGAAAAGCTCGATGGTTCCCCACGAAAACAATCCGATTCCAGCAATCAGCTCACCGGAACCAATCAAGTACAGGGATACCAATGTAAAACTGAGAGGAGCCCCACCAGGGATCATGGCCATGACGCCAGTCACCACACCGAGCAGCACAGGATTCGGAACCCCGGCGATCCAGTAAGCGATGCCAAGAACAACGCCTTCGCCTAATGCAATCAATCCCATGCCAGTCACCGTCGACGTGACAGTTGCCGGTACGACACGGGAAAACTGCTTCCAGCGCCCAGGCTTCAGGATACGCTCGCCAATCAGGTCGATCTGTTCGGCCAGCACCCGACCATCCTTGTATATAAAGAACAAGGTGATCAACATGAACAGGACGGAGAGCGACATGTGAAAGATATTGCCTGTCGCAGACACCACCATGCGATAGACATCAGCCAGATGCTGGCCACTAATGATCTCCACCCACTGGCCCAATGCATGGGGCTGACCAAGAAACTGTTTCCAGTATTCAGCTGCAGTCGCACCCACCCCAGGCATGGTTTCGAGCCAATCCGGCGGTTGCACACCGTATCTGTTGGCCTGAAGCAACCAGCGCACCAGGTTTCCTGCCTCCGAAATTGCATAAGAGATGGCAATGGCCAGAGGAATGATCAGCACCGTCAGCACAATCACCAACGCCAGTGATGCTGCCAGAGTCGTGTTTCCTCTGGCAAACCGGATCAGCCTCTGGTAGGCCGGCCAGCTGGCAAAGCCGATAATCAGCGCAGCCAGCACTGGAACCAGGAAACCGGAGAAAAAGTATGCAGCGGCCGCCAGCAACAACAGTAACAACAACCGCACCAGCAGTGGTGCTGACAGCACGCTATCACTCATTGACCAAGCACCCTTATCGGATTACCACTCTTGAATGCCTTGATGGCTTCAACCGCGTTGGGAAAATAGGCATCAAAGTTGTCTGTATTCGAATATCCAAGGTGCGGGGTCAATACAGTATTGGGCACTTTGCGCCATGGATCATCCGCTGGCAATGGCTCAACATCAAAGACATCGATCCCCGCGCCTGCAATCTTGCCCTGCTCCAGCGCAGTTCTGAGTGCATTCTGGTCAACCAGCCCAGAGCGGGATGTGTTGATCAGGTAAGCAGTCTGTTTCATGCGAGCGATGGAATCAGCATCAACGATACCCTGGGTTGTCGAGCCAAGGATCAAATGCAGGCTGATAAAGTCCGACGTTGAAAACAACTCTTCTTTTTCAACACGGGTCACACCAGCCTTGGCAGCCCGCTCATCTGTCAAGTTCGGACTCCAGGCAACAACGTCCATGTCAAAAGCCTTGCCATAACGTGCAATCATCTGACCAAGCTTGCCCAACCCAACCACACCAAGCCGTTTACCAGCCAGTGTTGGCGTCATGACAGTTTGCCAGAGGCCATTCCTCATGTTCTCTGTTTCCTGAGGGATGCGTTTGGCCAAAGCCATCAGCATCGCCCAGGCCAGCTCTGCCGTCCCCTTGCCACCGTTGTCCGAACCCGGAGCCCCACATACCAGAACCCCCCTGTCTTTGCAGGCTTTCATGTCAATGGCATTGTTCCTCAACCCGGTAGTAACAATCAACTTCAGATCTGGCAACGCGTCCAGCAGACTTGCCGGAATTCTGCTGCGCTCACGCATGATCACAATCGCATCAAACCCTTTGAGTGCCTGAGCCAGCTTCTCTGTTTCCATGAACTCGTGAAAAAACACCACTTCGTCTTGCAACGAGTCCCAGTCTGCCAAGCCCTTGGCGACTTTCAGGTAATCATCCAGCACTGCAATTCTCATAACTCCCCCTTCGGTTCAAAAAATTAATGAATATCAATTTTCTGATCATTGTGACCTGCGTTCAACGCTTTTCTACCATGGCCAGCCTTTTACTCAACTGCTCTGCCGTCATTGCTCCCGGAACCCGCATTCCATCCTCAAAAAACACGGCGGGGGTTCCGTTGACCTGCAGCCTCTGGCCCAAAGCCAGCAGATTCTGGATGGGAGCATCGCAATTGGCCTTGGCAGGGACCTTCCCCCTGATCATCCAGTCATCCCAGACTTTTCCGGGATCGGTTGAGCACCAGACGTGCTGAACCTTCTGGGTCGAGTCCCGAGACAGGATGGGATAGAGGAATGTATAGATGGTGACGTTGTCAATATTCTCCATGGCGCGGCGCATCTGCTTGCAATAACCGCAGTTTGGATCCTCAAAAATCGCGATCTTGCGACTGCCATCACCCTTGACCTGCTTGATGGCCAGTTCAAATGGCAAGTCGTTGAAATTGATTCTTGAAAGTTCCTCAAGTCTTGCTTCTGTCACATTCTCATGGGTGTTCGCATCAATCAGGTTGCCATCCAGCACAAAACTGATCTTTTCGTCGACGTAGTAGAGCGACTGCCCAACCTGGATCTCGAATAACCCATAGGCAGGTAACCGCCTGATATTCGTCACAGGAATCTGACCAAACTTCTCGCGAAACCGGTTCTTGACCGATTCCTCCGAGGATATACCCAGTGGAAGCGACTCAGTAGTCGAGACAACCTTGGGGGAAGGTTTTCCTGAGGCATTCTCATCGGTATTTTGACCTTGAGCATATGCTCCAGTCATATTCGCGACCAATGCCATGCACACAATGGTAATCAGTTTCAGCACACTGCCTCCAATTCACAAAAATCTGTTGCTAGCCAGTCCTCGTTGCTGCTTCGATAAGCATCCGCTTGACCGGTGCCATCTTGTCAACAAGGCTCATACCAGCATTACGCACCCAGGCGGCTCCCGGCAGATCAAGGTCAAACAGCCGCTTCAGACCATCTGTCAGAACCTGCATCTGCAGCAAATCTGTAGCCCTGTCCCTGCGATAACGTCGCAGCAGAACCTCATCGGATACCTGAAAAAACGGTTCACGTTCTGAAATGATCCTGGCCAAAGACCGTGCATCGCCCAATCCAAGGTTCAAACCCTGTCCTGCCAATGGGTGTACCCGGTGCGCAGCATCACCAACCAGCGCAATCCGCTTGCCGATCATCCCTGAGCTTGCAAGGATCAGCTCAAACCCATGAAGCCCACTATGCAGTTGCAAACGCCCCAGACGCCCACCCGTCAGCGCCGCGAGGGACTCCTGCAAGTGTTCGACTTGCTCAGCACGATCTAGTGCAAGCAAACTCCTTGCACGCTCAATTGGCAACGACCAGACCATCGATACCTGGTGCCCACGCGATGTATCAGGCAACGGTAGCAGCGCAAGCACGCTCTTGTCCTTGAACCATTGCAAGGCAACACCCTGGTGTGGTCGATCGCTAGTCAGGTGCCCGACCACACCCATGGCATCGTATTTGCGCACATCAACATCAATCCCTGCCTGACTGCGCAGCAATGAGTTCGTCCCATCTGCCGCAACCCATAACTCACCGTGCAGTTCCAGTGACCCCGTCGTCTTTCCCCAGCCGTCGGCAAACTCCTCAAGCGTGTCTTCAATCCACTCCACTCCATAGACTCTCAGCGCCTGGATCAATGCCTGCTCCATCTGGCCTGATTCAACAATCCAGGTCAGCTCCTGTCTTGCTGCCTGCCACCCTCTCAGGTAAAGCGCACCAAATGAATCCCCCCTGACCTCCATGGCCTCAACCCTGGTGATTCGCTCCGGTTGCATCAGCCGCCAGACGCCAAGTTGCTTGAGATAATCCATGCTGGCAGCTGAAATGGCATACACGCGGGGATGGTATTCATCCTGTGTCATCGGCATCTGCCTCGGTACCGGCCCGAGCAACACCACACCCTTTTCTCCTCGTCGGGCAAAATCCAGAGCCAGTGCCATGCCAACTATGCCTGCACCGCAGATAATGACTGAGTACTTTTTCATCGCGCTGATGGAGTTCCTGCTGATTTAGGCCACAACAGCCACATCTGACCTCTCTGTTTCATGCGTCCTGCCATTTCGCCTGCCTGCTTGCCCGACCCCCAAAAGAAGTCAGCCCTGGCCGGCCCTTTGATTGCAGCACCGGTATCCTGTGCAAACACCATCCGCTTCAAAGGCTGGCTTGATGCCGGCATGGTCGTATCCAGGAACACAGGTGTACCAAGTGGGACGTATGCAGTATCAACTGCAATCGACCTTTTTGCACCCAGAGGAATGCCATAGGCACCTTTGGGGCCCTGACCCTCATCACTGATTTGTTCTTCCCGGAAAAACACCACCGCAGGATTGGCATTGAGCATCTCCTGCACCCGGGAAGGATTTTTCTTCGCCCATTCACGGATGTTCTGCATGGAGGCCTGTGCCAATGGCAGTTCTCCCTTGTCTGCCAGCCATCGACCTATCGACACAAATGGGTGACCATTGTGGTTGGCATAAGCCAGCCTGATGGTCTTGCCTGCATCAGGGCCTTCGGCGAGGTAAACCCGACCAGACCCCTGGATCTGCAAGAAAGCGTTGTCCACAGGATCATCAAGCCACACAATCACCGGAGGCTGCCGGCTCTTGTTCGCAAGCTGAACCCGACTTTCGTAGGGGACGACACGGTTGCCTTCAAGCTTGCCACGCACACGCTTGCCTGCCAGCTCCGGGTACAGGTCACCAAGCTCAACATTAAGCAGATCATCAGGCACTGCGTAGAGCGGCCACTGGTACGGACCGCCACGCCTGCGCGAACCTTGCACCACAGGCTCGTAGTAACCTGTCACAGTGCCCTCAGCAATTTTCCTTTCCTTGGTTTCGAGTTGCCATGGAGTCAGGTACGTCTGCAGGAACTTCCGGATCTGAGCCGTGTCATTTGCATTGGGTGCCGTCTTGGGATTGAATGCCGCTGAACAAACCGCGTGCCATGCTCTGGGCGCGGCACGCGCAGGGGCACTCATGTTCGATCCCACTGGCCGCATGAGGCCGGTACAGTTTCTCAGGAAGTTGACCCAGTAGTCTTTCAGATCATCTGTCTCCCAGCCTGGCAAAGCCCCCCACGACACTTCAACGTAGTGCCCTGACAATGTCCGCGGTTTTGTTTCCGGCAGACTCGCCAGCGAAGGGACTGTATACCTGTCAAGCGATACAGTGGTGTCCTTGGCTACCTCAGGCTTTTCAGCCTGCCTGGGCACAGAACACCCTGCCAATATTCCCAAGCACATCAACGGCAGTGCAAATTTTTGCAGGCGGCGCCAGAACAATGATCTCTCCTTTCCAAACTTCTCTTGGCTTCAATGCAGTGTTCTTGGCATTGCAAGCACAAACTCTTCAATCGGTACTTTGAATGGCTCGCCATCATCACCCACGGCCCAGTATGTTCCTTTCATTGAACCCACAGGGGTACTGAGTGGACAGCCACTTGAGTAAACGAAGGTTTCCCCTGGTGCAATCAAAGGCTGCTGGCCGACAACACCAAGGCCTTTTACTTCTTGCTGCCTGCCATTGCCGTCGACAATGATCCAGTGCCTGCTGATCACCTGAACAGGTCGTTGCCCCGTGTTGGTGATCCTGACCGTATAGCCAAAGAGATACACTTGCCTGGCAGGATCAGACTGCTCGGGCACGAACTGTGATTCCACTTCGACTTTCAGCTCAAAGAGATTCAAAAGGTTTTCCCTGAACAAGGTTACAAATCCACAGCGATTGATTGCCTGCGATAATGACGTTTTACAGCATTTCCACTTATGCCATCATGCCAGAAATTTCCTCACTTGCACCAGCCAAGCTGGCTCCTAGCATTTTATCTGCCGACTTCGCCAGACTGGGCGAAGAAGTGACCAGTGTCCTGCAGGCTGGAGCGGACTGGATTCATTTTGATGTCATGGACAACCATTATGTGCCCAATCTGACCATCGGCCCGCTGGTCTGTGAAGCCATACGTCCGCTTACTGACGCTGTCATCGATGTCCATCTGATGGTCGAACCGGTAGACTCCCTGGTTCCCATGTTTGCCAATGCTGGTGCAAACATCATGACATTTCACCCTGAGGCATCCCGACACCCTGACCGTACCCTGTCCATGATCAGGGATCACGGCTGTAAGGCCGGCCTGGTGCTGAACCCTGCGACCTCCGTACACTGGCTTGACCACCTGATGGACAAAGTGGACATCATCCTGCTGATGTCCGTTAACCCCGGGTTTGGCGGTCAGTCATTCATAGAAAGCACACTCGATAAAATCCGTCTCGTCAGGCAGCGTGTCGACCAGCACATGGCCAATGGAGGTCAGATGATTGACATCGAGGTCGATGGCGGAATCAAGATTGACAATATCGGCAAGGTTCGCCGGGCTGGAGCAACGGCTTTCGTAGCTGGATCAGCCATTTTTGGTCAGAAAGATTACAAAGACGTGATCTCCAGGATGCGTGCAGAAATCAGTGCAGCCGACCTGGCGCTTGCAAACGGAGACAAATGACACATGACCCCTGAGCTTAAGGCTGTATTACTGGATCTGGATGGGACTTTGCTTGATACGTTGCCGGATCTGGCAGCGGCAGCAAATGCCATGCGCATTGAACTTGGCATGCAAGAGTTGCCTTACGAACTTATCGGTACCTTGATTGGAAAAGGCGTTGACAATCTGATCAGGCGTACACTCTCTGCCGGGCTGGAAATCAAGGATATCGAACAGGGCTATTTCGAGAAGGCCAAGTCCATTTTCTACAAGCACTACACAGAACTCAACGGTACAAAGACCACCTTCTACCCCATGGTGACTGAAGGGCTCAAGTCGTTTCAGGCCATGGGTGTCAAACTTGGTGTAGTCACAAACAAGCCTTTCGTCTTCACCGTACCGCTACTGGAGAGGACGGGATTGGCACCCTACATGCAGGTCATCGTAGGGGGAGACACCTGTGCCAAGCGCAAGCCCGATCCAGACCCAGTGTTGTATGCCTGCAATAAGCTGGAGGCTCTGCCTGAACAGACGCTAGCCATAGGTGATTCGATCAATGACGCGCTGGCAGCAAGAGCTGCAGGCTGCAAAGTACTGGCTGTCCCTTACGGATATAACGAGGGAGAGCCTGTTGACGATCTACCAGTCGATGGTATAGTTAGTAATATCTTTGAAGCTTCGCAATGGGCGAAACTTCAGTTTTCGGTACAAACCGCCCCCTGACATGACCACTTACCAGCTGTCCGTACAGATTCTGTCTAGCGCCTCATGGCGCTGGTGGCGCTGGCTCAGTGGGTAGGGTGAACTGTACCGGTCAGATTTCGACCCAGATAGACTAGACCAGGTTGTCAGAAAAGCCCGCCCTTTAACCGGCCGGGCTTTTTTTATTGCTGCCATTAACCAGAAAAGTCCGGCTCCGATTGATCTTGAGATATTCAGAACACCATGACTGAAATTGAATTCAACGCATTAGCTGCCGAAGGTTACAACCGCATCCCCCTGATCCGGGAAACCTATGCAGATCTGGACACGCCACTGGGCATCTACCTGAAGCTTGCCCACTCGGGACCGGAACATGGCAAATACACCTGCCTTCTGGAATCGGTTGTCGGTGGAGAGCGATTTGGCCGCTATTCTTTCATCGGACTTCCAGCCAGGACCGTCATCCGTGCCCGCGGCAACAAAACTGAAGTTCTGACCGACGACAAGGTGGTCGAGACGCACGAGGGGAATCCTCTGGACTTCATTTCCTCATACCAAGCCCGCTTCAAGGTAGCGTTGCGCCATGGCATGCCTCGCTTTGCCGGTGGACTTGCAGGTTATTTTGGCTACGACACCGTCAGGCATATCGAGCCTCGGCTTGGACCTGCACGCAAGCCTTATCCAGACGGCATGGGTGAAGGGCCTCCAGATTTGCTGCTGTTGCAGGTTGATGAGCTTGTCATCGTTGACAACGTAGCAGGACGAATCTATATCCTTGTCTATGCAGACCCATCCAAACCAGAAGCCTACTCCAAGGCAAATGAACGACTGAAGGAACTGAACATCCGTTTGCGCAAGCCCGTGGACATCCCATACAGCCAGGCTAGCGTCAAAACTGAAGAAATCAGAAGCTTCAAGAAAGAGGACTACCTGAGTGCGGTGCGCAAGGCCAAGGCCTACATTGAAGCAGGCGATCTCATGCAAGTCCAGGTCGGCCAAGTCATTACCAAACCTTTCAGTGACTCGCCGCTGTCGCTTTACCGCGCACTCAGGTCGCTGAATCCTTCTCCTTATATGTATTTCTGGAACTTCGGGGATTTCCATGTTGTCGGCTCCTCCCCGGAAATTCTGGTGCGCCAGGAAGTATTGCATGGCACAGACCCAAACAATCCGGAAACAGAAGTGACGATCCGCCCCCTTGCCGGCACACGCAAGCGCGGTGGTACGCCTGAAGAGGACGCAGCACTGGCTGCAGAACTTCAAGCCGATCCTAAGGAACGGGCCGAACACGTCATGCTGATTGACCTTGCACGAAATGATGTGGGTCGCGTCGCCAAGATTGGTTCGGTCAAGGTCACCGACACCATGGTCATCGAACGCTACTCACACGTGATGCATCTGGTTTCCAACGTCACTGGCACACTTGCGGCAGGCATGACCAACATGGATGTCCTGAAAGCAACCTTCCCGGCCGGCACTTTGACCGGAGCCCCAAAAGTAAGGGCCATGGAACTCATTGACGAACTCGAACCCGTACGCAGGGGAATTTACGGTGGCGCAGCGGGCTATCTGAGCTACGGCGGAGAAATGGATCTTGCCATTGCCATCCGTACCGGCATCATCAAAGACGGCATGCTTTATGTACAGGCAGCTGCAGGTATCGTTGCAGACTCTGACCCTGAAAAAGAGTGGCTGGAAACTGAAGCCAAAGCACGTGCCGTACTGCGTGCAGCTGAGCAGGTCCAAAACGGCCTGGACTCGCCTATCTGAAAAGGGAAAATCGGCCTGCAGAATGGCAGTTCCCTGTTGGGAACCACAAACTGAACACTAACAACAAACACGCCAAACCATGAACGGACATCGTTATTTTCTGAAAATGCTGCGTGATAATATTTCTGCGTACTCAGGGTGCAACGGCACCATCGCACTGCAAACATCAACCAGCCAGGCTCCTGTCCCCGGATTCGGCAAAGGCTATCCGATGCCCTTTCCTGTTTCGTGGTGGCGACTCTGACCATTGCTGGCGACACATCGCTGCGGCTCAAACCGCACCTTTGCCGCCAAAACTATGCAGGCAAGGCCCCAACGCTGTCTTTCTGGTAAGCCGGTCTAGACAGTCAAGGAGAATGACGGATGCCATTACCCGGTTCTGCGAAAGACACGATCCCAAACATGACATCGAACATGGCTGGCCAACCTGCAGTGTGCGCGAATACGTGTACACAACCTGATAACTTCGCTTGAATGCAAGCAACAGACTGAAAAGAGGTTTGTGTGTCCAAGATACTCATGATCGACAACTACGACTCCTTCACCTACAACCTGGTGCAATACTTTGGTGAACTGGGTGAAGACGTACTTGTCTACCGTAATGACCAAATCACGATTGAAGAAATAGAGAAGATCGCACCGGATTTCATCTGCATTTCCCCGGGGCCATGCTCGCCTGCCGAAGCAGGCATCTCGGTAGCGACCATCAAGCATTTTGCCGGCAAAATTCCGATCCTCGGCGTTTGCCTTGGTCATCAAGCCATTGGCGCTGCCTTTGGGGGCAGGATCGTTCGTGCCAAGGAGATCATGCACGGCAAGACCTCGGAAATCACACATACCGGCACGGACATCTTTACAAGGCTACCAAGCCCATACACTGTCATCCGCTACCACTCGCTGGCTATTGAGCGGGAAACGCTACCAGATTGCCTTGAAGTCACCGCACAGACAGCAGACGGGGAAATCATGGGCATTCGCCACAAAACACTGCCCATCTACGGCGTCCAGTTCCACCCGGAGTCCATTCTGAGCGAACATGGTCACGCATTGTTAAGGAACTTCCTGAGTATCAATCATAACGTCATGGAAAAAGCATGAGTACGATCATTACACCTACCGAAGCCTTGACACGGTGCATCGAGCACAGGGAAATTTTTCATGACGAGATGCTTCACCTGATGCGCTTGCTCATGCGCGGAGAAATGGCTCCGACCATGGCAGCAGCCTTGCTCATGGGTCTGCGTGTCAAAAAGGAAACCATCGGTGAGATTACAGCCGCGGCCATGGTCATGCGGGAATTCGCTACACCTGTCGAAGTTGACAACCCTGAAGAACTTCTGGACATGTGCGGCACCGGCGGTGACGGCAGCAATACGTTCAACATTTCCACAAGCGCGATGTTCGTGGCTGCTGCTGCTGGCGTAAAAATCGCCAAGCATGGTGGTCGCAGTGCCTCATCTCCCAGCGGTAGCGTTGACCTGCTTGAATCTCTTGGCGCACGCATAGACCTCAACCCTGACCAAATCAAGCAATGCCTGGAAGAGACGGGCATTGGTTTTATGTTTGCGCAGAACCATCACACTGCGATGAAGCACGTTGCTCCCATCCGTAAGGAACTGGGTGTACGTACTATTTTCAATATCTTGGGACCACTAACTAACCCTGCTGGTGCCAAAAACCAGATCATGGGTGTTTTTCATCCCGATCTGGTCGGAATCCAGGTCAGAGTACTGAAAGAGTTGGGCTCACGCCATGTACTGATCATCTACGGCATGGACGGAATGGACGAAGCATCCCTTGGTGCTGCCACGATGGTCGGGGAACTCAAGGACGGACAAATCCAGGAATACACCATCCACCCGGAAGACTTTGGTCTGGACATGGTCTCGAACCGATCAATCCGCATCCGTAATCGCGATGAATCCAAAGCCCTTGTGCTGGAAGCACTTTCCAATACCCCAGGTGTGGCCCGTGACATTGTGGCTTATAACGCTGGCTTGGCCATCTACGCTGGCAACAAAGCTGAAAGCATAGAAGAAGGCATCAAGCTGGCATTTGAGATGATTGCCAGCGGAGCTGCCCAGCAAAAAATGGAGCAATTCTGCGAGGTAACACGGAGACTGGCACAATGAGCACAGACATCCTGAGCAAGATCCTGACAGCCAAAGCCGAAGAAGTTGCCGTAGCTCGGCAAATCCGTAGCCTGGACGATCTGTTACGCGAAGCCCAGGCACGTAACGATGTCCGTGGCTTTGCCATGGCCATTGAGGACAAGATTGCAAACGGTCAGCCTGCCGTCATCGCTGAAATCAAGAAAGCATCTCCATCAAAAGGTGTGCTTCGGGAAAACTTCGACCCGGCGGCCATCGCAAAGTCTTATTCTGCGGCAGGTGCCGCTTGCCTCTCAGTCCTCACTGATGTGCAGTTCTTCCAGGGCTCACACGACTACCTGCGACAGGCAAGGGCAGCTTGTTTGCTTCCGGTTCTGCGCAAGGACTTCATCATCGACCCATATCAGGTCGTTGCAGCCCGCGCCATGGGGGCAGACTGCATCCTGCTGATTGTCGCTGCTCTTGAAACGAGCCAGATGCAAGAACTTGAAGCGTGTGCCATGGAGCTCGGCATGGACGTTCTTGTGGAAATCCACAACGAAAGTGAGCTTGAAGATGCATTAACCCTGAAAACGCCCTTGCTGGGAATCAACAACCGCAACCTGAAAACCTTTGAAACATCCCTCCAGACCACACTCAGGCTCCTGGACAAGATACCGCAGGACAAAAGGGTTGTGACTGAAAGCGGAATCTTGTCCTCCAATGACGTCAGGCTGATGCGTGAAAACGGGGTTAACGCCTTTCTGGTAGGCGAAGCTTTCATGCGGGCAGAAAACCCTGGACAGGCCTTGTCCGAACTGTTTCATTAAACGAACGTTGAACGATGCCGTAACATGCTTGAGCCATTGTCCTACCGTTGCACCCTGGACAGATGGCTCAAGCCTTGAGACATGGCATTGGCAATCATCACTGGACAAACCAGCTGTCATGTTCGAATACGCTGAGTCGGATCCTGCTCTGCCAGAAAAAGAGGCCAAGGCCATCATCAGGAATCTCCGGGCAGAGCTGCTCAACGCACAATACAGATTCCTGGAAAGACAATCACGCTCGCTGCTGATCTTGGTGGGCGGTATTGATGGTGCTGGGAAAGGGGATACCATTAATCTGCTCCATGAGTGGATGGATCCAAGGCACATCCGGACCATTGCTTTTGAGCCTGCAACACAGGAGGACAAACGCTTTCCTGTTGCCTACCGGTTCTGGGAGTCCCTTCCAGCCAAAGGCCAGATCGGCATTGTGTTCGGCAGTGGCTATGCGCCCCTGGTTTCAGAACTGATCAAGGCTCGTCCCAATAAGCGTGAACTGGAACAAATGTTCGAGAGGACACGCCGACTTGAGGCTGACCTTGTCGCCAATGACGTTCAAGTCATCAAGCTCTGGTTTCATCTCTCGAAGCATGCCCAGCAGGCGCGTACCAGGCACTTGCTTGCCAACCCGTCCACGGCATGGAAGGTTGGCCCGCTGGACCTGAAAGTTCCGCAACAGTACGAAAAAATGTGCGCTGCGGGCAGGCAAATTATCGACCAGACCAATATGCCCTACGCGCCATGGATCATCATACCGGCAGCTGACGAGAACATGCGCAACATCAGTACCGGCAAGGCAGTGCTTGCAGCCTTGCAGGCTCGCTCCGTCAGAGTCGACCCACAACTTGATCCAGCTCCTCACGTACGGCTTGGCAGCCACCATGATCCATTGGCTGCGCTCGACTACAAGGTCAGCCTGGACAAAACTGAATACAAGGAAGCGTTGCTGCACTGGCAAAATCGGCTTGCCGAAGCTGTGCGTCACCCCAAGTTCCTGAAACACCACGCTCTGATCCTGGCCTTTGAAGGCCAGGATGCTGCAGGGAAAGGGGGCGCCATCAGGCGCCTGACCAAAGCTCTCGATGCCCGCCAGTACCGTGTCATCCCGATTGCGGCGCCACGACAGTTTGAACTTAACCGCCCCTATTTGTGGCGATTCTGGAAAGAAGTGCCCCCGCACGGCAGGATCACGATTTTTGACCGATCCTGGTACGGACGGGTGCTTGTTGAGCGCGTAGAGAAACTGGCTTTGAAGCGACAATGGGCACGAGCGTACTCAGAAATAAATTTCTTTGAAGCGCAGCTTGCTGCACATGGTGTCATTATCCTTAAGTTCTGGCTTGCCATTACTGAAGATGAGCAACTCAAACGCTTTGAGGAGAGACAAAATGACCCAGCCAAGAAATTTAAAATCACCGACGAAGACTGGCGCAACCGTAGCAAGTGGTCAGAATATGAGACAGCAGCCATAGACATGCTCAATCTCACCAACACCCCTCATGCACCATGGCATGTCCTGGCGGCCAATAACAAGCGTCATGCCCGGGTTGAAGTGGTCAAACGTGCGGCACTTGCCATCGAACAAGCGATTGAAAACCATGACAGAAAAAAAACCTTGTGAACTGTGTACCCCAGCCCTGGAAACCCTACTGGTTCAGACAAGCTCTTGGCGCATCATCGCCGTCGATGATCCTGAGTTTGCTGGATTTACACGCGTGATATGGAATGCCCATGTCCGCGAAATGAGTGACCTGGACCCAGCACAACGTCAGGAATTGATGCAGGTTGTCTTTGAAGTTGAAAGAATCATGCGTCAGTACCTGAATCCTGACAAGGTCAACCTGGCATGCCTGGGTAACCAGGTTCCCCATATTCACTGGCATGTCATACCCAGGTGGCGTGATGACGTGGCATTTCCAGCCCCCATATGGAACCACCCATCGCCGTCAGAAGATCGCCGCAGAATCGCCAAGGCCCGCATCAGCGCCATTCATGGGAATCTTCCGGATTATCATCAAGCATTGATCAACAATTTCATTCGCTACGAAAAATGACTGCAACAAAATCTCTACCCACCTGGCGCTCCTTGCTTTTTGTTCCGGCCCATAGTGAAAAGTTTCTGGAAAGTGCCCTGCGTCGCAATGCCGATGCCATCCAGCTTGACCTTGAAGACGCTTGCCCACCAGATCTTAAAGAAGAGACCCGTGGCCGCATTGGTGACATCGCCAAACGTGCTGCCAGCGCCGGCTTTGATGTTGTGGTTCGTGTCAACCGCCCCTGGCGACTGTTGGTCAGGGACATCGAAGCTTGCGTTCACGCTGATGTGAAAGCCCTGACATTGCCCAAAGTACCGGACGGTTCCTTTATCCGCAGTGTCGCCGAAATCCTTGATGAAGTAGAAATCGAAAAAGGTCTTCCAGTAGGCCACACCAAGCTCATCGCCATGGCCGAAGATGCGGACGGTCTGGCCAATCTGGACGACATCGCCAAGGCACACCCTCGCGTGTACGGAGTCATCGTGGGCGCCGAAGATCTGGCCGTTTCAATGCGTATGGCCGTGGATCCTGACACGCTCTACATTCCGAATGTCATGGCTGTCATGGCTTGCCGCCGTGCCGGAGTTGTCCCATTGGGATTCGTTGGATCCGTTGCTGATTTTGCGGATCGAGAAAAATTCCGTGAAACCGTGCAACGTGCAGCCCGTCTCGGCTTCGAGGGTGCATTCTGCATTCACCCATCCCAGGTTGATGCATGCAATGAGGCTTTCAGCCCGGATCCCAAGGCTGTAGAGCGTGCTCGGGCCTTGCTTGCGACTTACGAAGCAGAAATGGCTGCCGGAAGGGCTGCTTGCAAGTTCGAAGGACGCATGGTCGACGCGCCTGTCGCTGCTCAGGCCCGGTTGCTGATTGAACGTGATGATGCCATCAAAGCAGTACAGGCACGCCGTCAAGCAAGTCAGCAAGTCAATGGCCAATAACCGACTGGTAGACATCAGTGCCCTGGCGTTGCACAGCTTGCCTGCAGACTGGCAGGCTGTGCTGCGACTGGACAACGTCGTCAACAAGGCACTGGATGGAATTCGCAACGCTTTGGCACAACGACTTCAGAACAAGGCTGTCATTTTTCCCAGTGATCCATGGAGAGCCTTGCGACTGACTCCTCTGGACAACGTCAGGGTGGTTATTCTTGGCCAGGATCCTTACCATGGACCAGGTCAGGCACAAGGGTTGGCGTTTTCTGTTCCTGACCAATGTCCAACACCGCCAAGCTTGCGCAACATTTTCAAGGAACTCGACCGCAGCCTACCCACATCAGGACTCACCCAACCTCGCAGCAATGACCTTTGCCATTGGGCTGAGCAAGGCGTCCTGCTCCTGAATACCACGTTGACCGTCGAACAAGGTGCCCCAGCCTCCCATGCGCGCATTGGCTGGCAAGTGGTGACCGATGCCATCATTTCTGCGGTTGCACGGCGTGCGCAAGGAACTGTCTTCATGCTATGGGGCAAGCATGCTCAAGACAAGATCAACCTGATCCAGAACGCCGTCAGACCAGACAGATCCACGGCACATCTGGTTCTCAAGGCAAACCATCCGTCCCCCCTCTCGGCAAACCGCCCCCCGGATCCATTCATTGGCTGCAATCATTTTGCGATCTGCCAACAGTGGCTAAAGGAACGTGGTTACCCTGAAATCCAGTGGTAGCTATTACTTCTTGTTCGCACCATAGGCATCCGTAACAATCTGCTTGAATGCTTCGTACATCTGCTTCAGGCGTTCGAACTGGCCGGCATCCCGAGTAATTGGATCGGCACTATTCGCGATTTCCACAAAAGGAAGTGCGACCACTTCCACGGGAGTTTCAGACACTAACTCCCCGCGTTGCACAGCCCTGCGGATTCCATTAACAACACAACGATGAAGACTTGTCGAATAATCACGCAACGCAGCCCGCGCTGGTTCTGTGATCAGATCGCTTTCCAAGCGCATCCGTGCAATCAAGCTCCAAGGATTACCCGTGTTTCCTGTTGGATTTCTCTTTAAATAGCGTGAACGATTGAACTCCATGCTTTGACGGATCTTTTCTGAGAATGTGACATCTGAATTCCAGATTTCATCAAATCTCTGAATGGTCCCCTGGCAATATTCAATGATCACCTCTTCCACCAAGATATGCTTATGCTTATAGTGGTAGTGAATGTTCCCACGGCTACATTGAAGGGCATCCGCGATTTGCTGAAAGCGAAAGCCTGCGTATCCGTGGGCAATCAACATCTCAGCAGCAACTCTCCTGATTTTTTCTTTCATTGCCGCTGAGCTTGAAACATCTTGCTTTTTCGTCTTTTCTTTGTTCAATGACATACCGGATTTGGTGTTGCTGGTAAGCACTAACTCCCTTCAATCAAGCGGCACTCAGGCCCCCATCAATAGTCAATATTGACCCTGTGGCAAATGAAGAATCATCACAAGACAAAAACAAAATAGCTTTGGCAATTTCTTCAGGTGTGCCAAGCCTGTTCATGGGCTGTCTTGCGGATAACTGGGCTCTCAACGCAACTGGGTCGGGAGACTTGGCAAATATCTCCTTGAAGTACGGCGATTCTATCGTACCAGGCGCAACAGCATTGATTCTGATGCCATCTCGAACATGATCCAAAGCCATGGATTTGGTCATCGCAATCACAGCACCCTTGGATGCACAATAGGCCACTCGCTCCTTCAAACCAACCAACCCTCCCACAGACGCCGTGTTAACGATCACCCCACCGCCCTGCCGTTGCATGACAGGAATCGCATATTTGCATCCTAGGAAGACACCTATCACATTAACAGAAAGAATCTTCTCAAAATCTTGTAAAGACGTATTGATGGCTGTCCCTGCAATTCCAAAACCGGCATTATTGACAAGAACATCCAATCGCCCTGCCTTCAAGGACACTCTGTTTATGAGGTTTTTGACTTGCTCTTCATCGGAAACATCAACCTCACATGCCTCGGCTGCAAAACCATCCTCTTGAATAGCAAGAGCCACTTTATGCGCTGCATCAAGATTCCGATCCACCACAAAAACACAAGCACCTTCACGCGCCAAAAGTCGCGCTGTTGCTTCACCAATTCCAGAGCCAGCACCGGTAACGACTGCAATCTTTTCTTTCAGTTTCATTTTGTTTCTTTTCCGATCACCACGTTCATCACCCGCCGACAACCAGTGTTGCAAACCGCTTACGGACAACATATGCAACACTTCGAGCCACAACCCAGGATGTTTTGGGGTTATCAGGAGATGGGTTGTTACACAACGTCGTTTCCAATGTCCCAAGAGGACTATCAACGATGATTTTGTGCTGGTTTCCCCTGGCCGAAGGATCGACAACGACCCGCACCTTGGTTCGCTCCATCCCAATGCCTGCCAGAGCCAATGTCGCTGCTACATTCAGATTCTTGGGAAAACGCAGCGCTGCTTCCTGTGCATTACCACTGAACAACAATACCTCGCTTTCAAGCCTATCCGGTTGATATCCGAGCTCCTCAAGTTCTGCTTTCCAAGCGGCCGGGGGCTTTCTGGATTCATAGGTAATCTGAGCCTCTAGCATACCGTTCAATGCCCCAAGGTAATCCAATGATGCAACAGCCCCAGAAGGAACAATGACCTGAGCACCACTTTTCCTTGCCTGCGCAAAAAGATGATCGTGGATGCTCGAATCAGCCAAAGCACCAACCGAGGTAATTACCACATCAATTCCTTGGCATGCTATGTCAGCAGCATGGAGTTGAACCGCCTTTTGGCTCGCAGCTTCGATGACGAGGTCAGGTTTCCAGTCAAGTAACGCCTGCAAGCCATCAAACCTTTTGAACGACTCTGGTAAAGGCTTATCGCTGCCAGGTCGTAGCAGTGCCGCCCACTCAATCTGAATGTCGGACAACTTAGAAAGCTCTATCCATATATCAGTTGCAATCGTGCCAAAACCTATAATGCCCAGTCGAAGTGTTGTCATTGGATTTTTTGCCTCCAATCCAATAATGTCTGAAGAAATTCATCCTTGCGTGACAATGGGTAGAAGTGACCCCCAGTTGGAAAAAACACATGTTGAGCATCTGGTATGAGACTAACTATCTCGCGCTGCAAGAAATTGGGAACAACCAGATCGTCTTCGGCACCAAGAACAAGACAAGGCTGCACCAGCTTGTTCAGTAGATTTCGTCGATCAAATTCCAGCAATGCCGCAATGCGTTCATCAACTATTTCAACACGACCTTTGCTCCATGCTTTCTGGTTGTAGTCCGGTATCAGGTCTGGATGTTGAGTCAACCAATCCGCAGAAAAGGAAATGTAGGGATTCATGCTGTGATACAGCGCTGGGTCTTTATGCAGCAACAACCTTCTGAGCTTAAAAAGCTGCTCCATATACTGGTTCTTACCTGCCCAAGTCCCACTGAGCACCAATGCGTTAACACGCTCTGGAGCCAGCAACGCAGTCTCCATGGCGATACACCCACCCGTCGAGTGGCCAACAAGTGTCACTGAACCTATACCAAGCTCATCCAGCACATGAAGCACATCCTGTGCAAGCTGCGTAACCGTTACCTGGGCACTGCCTCGACTGGACTGACCAATTCCTCTTTGGTCAATGCAGATCGACTCAAATCCGGAAAACTCTGCCACAACCGGATTCCAAAAAGCTGCTGTTCCACCGAGTCCACTAATAAAGAAAACAGGATTACCTGTACCTGAGCGATACCCGGACAGCTTTGCGCCGTCCGGGGTCACCACCGAAAACGGGCCAGGTATCTTGATTGATACCTTTTCCATCACTGTTTCTTGCGTGCTGCTTCAACTTTGGCAACGAACTCCTCACCACCAGGAGCCTGCTTCATGATTTCAGGCCAAGCTGCACGGGCAGCCTCACGGAATGGCGTCTGGTCAGGATGCTGAATATTCACCCCTTTGCTCTTCAGGACATCAAAAGCATCTGCAAGTTTTTTGTTCTGATACTCAACAGCAGCTTTCATCGCTTCTTTGCCTGACTCTATAATCGCCTGCTGAACATCCTTAGGGTAGCTGTCAAACTTTGCCTTGGACATGATGAACAAGCTAGGCAACTGGTGAACAGCCGTCACAGAGTAGTCTTTGATCACGTCAGCAAAACCATCACCCACTGTTTGATCTGGACTCAACTCAGCCGCATCGATCACACCGTTTTGCAGCCCCATGAAAAGCTCAGCGTAAGCTGTAGGTGTCGGCTGTGCACCCAGAGCCTTGTATGCCTCAACATATCCAGGTGACTGGATTACACGAACCTTCAGGCCCTTCATGGCGTTGATGTCCGGGATCGGCTTCATTGAAGCCATGCTACGGGCATAGATCCCACCCCAACCCAATCCAACCATGTTGTACTTGGGCAGAACCTGAAGAAGTTCTTCGCCTACAGGCCCTTGCATGATCTGGTTAGCCTGTTCGTAACTGTCGAACAAATATGGCAATGACAGTACGCGATACTCGCGGACAGTGTTTTCAAGAGATGGCTGTCCAACGATCAAAGCGTCAACTACACCGGTCCTTGCGCCCTGAACCAGCTTGAGCTCACCTCCAAGAGAACCGTTAGGAAAAACTTTTACCTTGACCTTGCCATTGGTCTTTTTATCCATCAAATCGGCAAAATGCTGACCTGCAATCTGGTACGAGCTGGTGTCTCCCAGAACATGTCCGATATTGATCTCGATTGGATCGGCAAGTACTGGAGATGCAGCAAAGCAGCTCAGCAGCAAACTGGCACACAAGGTTGAAAGCTTCTTCATTTAAAACTCCTTTTCATAAAGGACTCTGGTGTTAGCGAAAGTAATTGAACAGCACAGGAACGTAAGTAATCAGAATCAGATTAAGCATTAGCACGCCAAGGAACACTGACAATGGCTTCATCAGTCGTTCCATCGATACATTGGCGATACCACATACCAAGAACAGATTGACACCGACAGGAGGGGTGACCATGCCAATGGCCAGATTCACAATAATGATCAAACCAAAATGCGTAGGATCAATGCCAAGGCTCACAGCAATGGGTGCCAGTACAGGTGCCAAGATCAAGATGGATGCAAAAGTTTCCATGAACAGGCCGACCACCAGCAAGGCCACATTGACTAGCGCCAGGAAAACCAATGGATTCTCCGACACACCCAGCAACAGTCCTGCAACCATCTGAGGTGCCTGATACAAGCTCAGGACATAGGCAAACACGGCCGCAAATCCCACGATCAGCAGCACTATGGCCGACGTGATACCCGAACTCCATAAGATGGCAGGAACATCTGACCACTTTATCTCTCGATAGACAAACTTACTGATGATGAAGGCATAAGCGACAGCCACGACTGCGGCTTCGGTCGCCGTAAAGACTCCCCCGTATATGCCGCCCAGAATAATGACGGGCATCAGTAGCGATAGAAATGCCTTATGAAATGCAACACCAAGCCCAAACGCCCATTCACGTACCGTGACTTTGTTTCCAGCGCCAAAGCCTTGTCTTCGGGCCATAAACATCACGGTCAGGATCAATGAGATGCCGATCATGAAACCGGGAATAATGCCTGCCATGAACAGTTGAGACACAGAAGTGTTCGTCAACATGGCATAAATGATCATAGGAACTGAAGGGGGCAGGATCACACCCAGTTCGCCACTGGCCGCAATCACTGCACTTGCCAAAGGTCTTGGATATCCCTTTCGTTCCATTTCGGGAATCATGACCGAGCCAATCGCTGCAGTTGTTGCTGACGATGAGCCAGAAATAGTTGAAAAGAACATGGTGGTCAGTACCGCAGCACCAGCCAGTCCACCCCGAACCCATCCGATGATTGCCAACCCCAGGTCTATCAATCTACGGGCAATTCCACCAGTTTGCATGATCCTTCCTGCCAGCACAAAAAATGGGACGGCCATCAATGCAAACGAATCCATGGCTTCAAACATGGTTTGCGGAATCGCAATTAACGGAATGCCTTTGTCGATCAGGGCATGCAAAGGTGCAATTCCCAAGCTGATAGCCACGGGGATGCTCATGCAGAAGAGGATGAGCATCAATACGATGGTCAATATCATGATCAGTTCACCTCCTCAGACTGACCGGCCACCCGGATGTCAATGTTTCTAAGCCGTGCCTCATAGGTCAGAGTCAAGGTATTGAGAATCATTAATCCAAAGCCGATGGGCATTGACCAATACACCCAGTTTTTTGGAATTCCCAAGACAGGACTTGATTCAATGCTCCCAAACTCAAGGAACTCCATCCCCAGGTAGAGCATCAGCACATAAAAGGCAACACTTGCAGCAATAGCTAAATATCTCAGAACCTTTCCCATCGCACTGGGTAAGCGTTGCACGACAATCTCAAGTGCGATCAACTGTGCATGGCGACAAGCAAGGCCCGCTCCAAGGAAAATGATCCAGATCATGAAATATCTGGCTAACTCCTCTGTCCAAGGTGCCGAAACTGTCCAGCCAAACGTTGTCAGCAGAAAGCGCACAGCCACCTGCCACAGCGTGCATACCACCATAGCAGCCACAAAAGCTGCGATTACCCACCGAATCAACTTGTTGAGGGTGTCGACTGCTGCTATCAGAGTCATACGCACTCCTTTTGCATGCTGTCCAAAGTTTTACGAATACTGGCTATCGCCTTATCTCTCCATGCCCTGCGTTTATTCAAGTCTTGTAGCGGCAGTTGCAAACGCATTTCTGTCTGCAGTCTCTCAACCAGGTCTTGAGTTACAGGTGCAGTCTTATCTCCACGGCATTTCCCCATTTCATTGAAAATATGGCCGTACCGTGTCAAATAATCTCCAATTCCTTGGGGAGCATTCAGATCAATGCCTTGAATAGGCCCTAACGTGGCCCACCTCAACCCAAGGCCATAGCGAATAATGGCGTCCACATCGCTTGCAGACATCAGCCCCTCATTGATCACCTGGAACATCTCCAGCAATAGAGCGCCTTGCAACCTGTTCAACACAAACCCGTCAACCTCTTTATTAATCAGCACGGGATGTTGTTTGATCTGTCGCATGAACTCCATGCTTTTGTTTACCACCTCACCATCAGTAAACGGCGCAGGAACAACTTCAATGATCGGCATCAGATGCGGTGGAGTCATGGGATGAACCACAATGCAACGACTGCGATTCAACAAGGATTTGGCGTAATAAGAGACACCGTACGTTGAACTGGAAGAGGCAAGAATCACATCTTTCTGGCAGATTCGATCCAAAGCAGAAAATATCTGCTCCTTTGCCTGAACCGACTCACTGATGGCCTCCTGAACATACTCAGCCTTGACAACAGCATCCTCCAAACAAGTCGTAATGTGTATTCTGGAAATGACGTCTTGAACATCCTCTCCCGGCTTGAGCAATACGAAACTGTCTTTAACCATACTCTCCAGCAGTGCTGGCAATCTGGCCAACTGATCAGGTGAGTTATCTTGCAACGACACCTGGATCCCGTTGCGTGCAAACAGAACAGCCCAGGAGCTCCCGATGATTCCTGCTCCAATAACAGCAACTTGTCGCATCGAATTTCCAGATCAACGAATAGGGGAAAAACCAACAGGTTTAAGAATTCTTGTTTGCTGGATATCGATCAGTTCAACAACCATGTCAAGATAGGCTTGCCATTCAGGATCAGCCAGCATCGCACTGCGTGCCCGGTCTCTCTCATCAAGACTATCCCACGCCCATAGCGCTACCACATGGTTCAGCTCGCCAATCTCTGTCGTGAAATACCCAAGAAACGTGCCCAGGTATTTTTTCTGTAAGTGCAATCCATGTTTTTCATAGGTCTTGACAAACTTTGGCAGACATCCAGGCTTGATGCGGTAATCACGCTCTTCAATAAACATCTCAATCCCCCGACACGTAGTTTGATTTGATTTAGACTTTTTGCGTCCAGCCAAAAACCGTCCTGGCTTCAATTTCTGCGATATTCGCTGGCCGTTCAAACGGATCTGGCTTTTCATCCCCCGGTTGGCGCGGCCTGCCGATTTGCGCAAAGAAATCATCCAGGCCGCCCGGCATCAAAGTCCAGAAAAAAGATAATGGACCAGTCCCTGTGTTGTGAAAGGAGTGCTTGCGGTTCTTGCCCAGAAACAGGCAAACGCCTGGTGCGAGTTCATGTTCCTGACCATCCACTTTTGCAATTCCCGTTCCTTCGTAGATGTAAATGATTTCTTCGTGATCTGAATGGCAGTGTTCTCTTACCCAACACCCTGGATCTACTGTTTGTGTCCCAGCAGAAAAAACTGCTGTTGACCCCAAATCCTTGCTGTTGAGCAACGTTCTTACAAAACCATTTGCTGGCTTTGGTTGCCAATAACTTGACCCATCTTGAGGACCAATCACAACGGCTTTACCTTCCATCTCGACCCCACCAAAATTTTGACTGACATGTTAGTTAGTATGAAAACACTGATTCGTGCTGTAAATCTAGGGAAATTACTAACAACCTAACTCTTAGGATGAAACAAACAAGCCAATCTTGAGCAAGCAAATCTTGTGCCAAACAGGTTCTTTTCCGAGCATGGCTCGTCTTAAATGAAATATTTCATCTTTTTTGAAATAAGTATTTACCCTTAACCAATTTAAGGTTAATATTCATAGTTCACTTTTTCGATATCGTTTCTCTGACCCTTTCCTTTCGCTGCCAATTTCATGGCTTATCACGCGTTCGGTTGATACGGTCGGCACGATTCCAAATCAACCAAGGAAAGTTTCCATGTCATTCCAGTCTCTGGGTCTTGTACCCGCGTTGTTGCTCGCCCTTCAAAAATCTGGCTTTAGCCAGCCTACCGATGTTCAGGCGCAATCCATCCCGGCAGCCCTCGCCGGCAACGACCTGATGGTCAGCGCCCAGACAGGCAGCGGCAAAACTGCAGCCTTTCTCCTGCCAGCCCTGCAAAAGCTCGCCACGAACGGCAAAAGCACCAATAGCGGCAAAGGTGTACAAGTCCTTGTACTTACCCCAACTCGTGAGCTTGCCCAGCAAGTCAGCGATGCAGCTACAACTCTTGGCACAGGTGTTGCCGGACTTCGTGTCACAACAGTTGTTGGCGGTGTGCCCTATTCTGCACAGCTCAAAGCTTTGTCACGTCGTGTAGATATCCTGGTCGCAACCCCAGGCAGGCTCATCGATCATCTCAAGACTAAGCGCGTCAACCTGTCAACGGTTCACACTCTGATTCTTGATGAAGCAGACCGCATGCTTGACATGGGCTTCATAGACGACATCAAAACCATTGTCGGCCAGACTCCCGCAAGCAGGCAGACTCTGCTGTTTTCTGCAACATTGGACGGCTCCGTCGCAAAACTGGCAGCTGGAATGCTGAACAATCCGGAACGCATTGAGGTCAGCGCTGCTCGCCAACCCCATGCACAGATTTCGCAAAGCATCCTTTATGCTGATGACAATGCACACAAGCGCCGCCTGCTCGACCATCTACTCAAGAATGAGAAGGTAAACCAGGCAATCGTCTTTACTGCCACCAAACGTGGCGCAGACGAACTGGCCAGCGCACTGAGCGACGAAGGATTTCAAGCCATGGCGCTGCATGGCGACATGAACCAGCGTCAGCGCACACGCACATTGACAGCCTTGCAACGTGGCAAGATCAGGATTCTGGTGGCAACCGATGTGGCCGCACGTGGTATTGACGTGCAAACCATCAGTCACGCCATCAACTATGACCTGCCAATGCAAGCCGAGGACTATGTCCACCGAATTGGCCGTACCGGCCGAGCTGGTCGCTCTGGCACGGCTGTCTCACTGGTTGAGCACAGAGAACGCCACAAAGTACGCCGCATCGAAAGCTTTGTAGGACACCCGATTCCTTCGGCTGAAATCGAAGGCCTTGAGCCCCGCAAGCCAGCCCAGCGCAAACCCCGCCATACACCTGGCTCAGGTGCGCGCAATGGCAATAGCCCAAGGACTTATACTGCTGCTCATTCAAGACGCACTTCGGACAGGGATGTCAGCACAAATGAATTCGGCAGCAAATTCACGCCGCGATCCAAACCGCGCCCAGCAGGGCGTGCTCGTCAGCGCACAAGCGCTTGAGCATTCGCAACAGGTAAGCCTGCACCTACGCAGGCTTATCGACAATGCAGGCGGCTGGATCAGTTTCAGCGACTGGATGCATGATGTTCTCTATGCCCCTGGATTGGGCTATTACACCGCGGGATCGCACAAGCTATCCCTGCGTGACGAACATCAACAAACTATGCCCAGCGGTGACTTTGTCACCGCCCCAGAACTCAGTAGCGCCTTCGGTTACACCCTGGCCAGACAAATTTCCCAAGTGATGCGCGAGCAGGGACTGAATAAGATCCTCGAGTTCGGTGCTGGCTCTGGTCAGCTTGCCTGTGACATACTTTCTGCCTTATCCGAAGAAGGCATTGATCAAGTCTCCTACAACATTATCGAGATTTCACAGGACCTCAGGGATCGGCAACAGCAAAAGCTGACTGCCCTTGGCCATCAAGTAACCTGGAAAGATCGCATCCCGGAAAACTTCGAAGGCATCATCATCGCCAACGAGGTGCTGGACGCCATGCCTGTGCATGTCCTGCAATGGAGCTTCGATGAGTCTCCTGTAGTTCTTGAACGAGGAGTCATCTGGAAAGACGGGCATTTTGCATGGGAATGCCGCGAAGCTTCCCCCACACTGGCCTTCGCCTTGGCCAACCTGATGCCTCCCCTTGCTGGATATGTCACCGAGATCAATCTTCAGGCCCAGGCCTGGACACGTTCGCTAGCCCAGAACCTGAGACGTGGGTTGATTCTCCTGATCGACTACGGATTTCCTCAATCTGAGTACTATCACCCGCAACGCTGTCAGGGCACCCTGATGTGCCACATCCAGCATCATGCCCACGATGACCCATTTTTTGCACCGGGATTGCAGGACATTACTGCTCACGTCGATTTTTCTTCGATCGCTGCCAGTGCCCATGCTGCTGGCTTGCAGGTGCTCGGTTACACCAGCCAGGCAAGGTTTTTACTGAACGCTGAGATAGACCGGATCTTGATGCAGCATGCAGAGCTTCAGACACCGCAAAGCTTCCAGGCCATTCAAAAGCTATTGTCTGAAGCGGAGATGGGTGAATTGTTCAAAGTACTGGCGCTGGGCAAGTCACTGGAAGACAATCTCATTGGATTTGCCCGCGGTGACCGTCGACATCAGTTATAAACATCCTGTACAGCACGCAGCCTTGCGGCACGAACAGCTGCACTGATAGCTGCTGGTCCCTGGCTGGCCAACGGCCGTGCAATCTCGCCAGCATTCACCGCAACAGCTGCATCCAAAGCCCTTTGCCATGGCGTCGAGTCTGATGACAACATCCATGCAGCAATCCTCAACATGGACTGCAGTCTTTCCTTGCGCCTGATGCCATCCGCCATCTCAATCAATGCATACATGGATTGAGGATGTAAGGATCTAGGCTGCTGCTGAACAGCGTTCATGGCATTCAAGACATCCGGCAGCAACCGTGCCCACTGCGTACATTCTGAGGTCGCCCTCAACCTGACGGACAACTGATCCCTATCTTGACTGCGATGCATCGCTATGGCGTACATGGCGCACAACTCTGGAGCAAGCTGACTGCGGGCATCATCCAGTTGCTTGCCCAGGACAGCATCAAACACAAACCCTGGCATGATGACGGGCAAGGCATCACATAGCTGCAAAACCTCAAACATCCTTGAAGGCCGGATACTCATCAGCCCACGGGAGATCTCCTGCCAGACTCTTTCTGGAACAAGATGGCTGACCTCCCCTGTCCTGACCATCCTGCGGCAAAGCTCGATGGTTTCCTCAGCCACGGTAAATTCCGTAAATCTGGCCGCAAACCGGGCCAACCTTAATAGCCTGACAGGATCTTCTTCGAACGACTCTCCGACATGACGCAAAACCCGTGCCTTAAGGTCAGCCATTCCCCCATAGGGATCGATGATTGCTCCATCCATGCCCCTGGCCATGGCATTGATCGTCAGGTCCCGTCTGGCCAGATCCTGTTCCAGCGTCACCTCAACGCCGGTATAGAACGTAAATCCCTTGTACCCTTTGCCTGATTTACGCTCGGTTCGCGCAAGCGCATATTCTTCCTTGGTCTGAGGATGCAGGAAGACCGGGAAATCCACGCCAACCGGTGTAAACCCCCTGCGCAGCATCTCTTGTGGTGTCGCACCGACCACCACCCAATCCCGGTCGCCGCATTGCAAACCCAGCAAGCTGTCACGTACGGCGCCACCCACAATGTAGACCTCAAGGCCCTCAAGCAATGGATCATTCTGCATGTTCCAACCTGTCGCGATGTCTAGCGGACCGGAACCACCATGCCCAGCCGTTGCTTGAGAGACTGCGGCTCACCCGTGAAGCGGTTGGCATAGTAAGTGGCGTTTGAAAGCACATTTTTAACGTACTGACGTGTCTCATTAAAGGGAATTGTCTCGGCAAATATTGCCCCCTCAACTGGGTGCGTCAGTGTTGAGCGCCATTTGACGGCACGACCCGGCCCTGCGTTGTAGCCGGCTGTTGCCAGAATTTCTGAACCATCCAAGTTCTGACGCACCATCGACAGATAATTGGTGCCAAGCAAGATATTGGTATCGAAATCGTTAATCTGTGAGAGTTTGAAGTCTTTCATACCAATTTTTTTGGCGACCAGTTTCGCGGTTCCCGGCATTAACTGCATCAGCCCTGAAGCACCCACAACAGACCTTGCGTCCATGATGAACCGCGACTCTTGCCTGATCAAACCATAGACCCAAGCGGGATCCAGATTGATCGACTTCGACTGTCTCACTACGGGCTCCTCAAAGGGTGCAATAAACCTTTGAGAGAAATCAGTCACTTCGTTGGTTCTTTCTGATGTGTTCACGACACGATCATAGATCCGCTGCTCACGGGCAAACTCCGCAGCAGCCAGCAGCTGGCGGTCAGTCATTCCTCTCAACCCGAAATTCCACTGAGGCACAGCTTCTGCACGCCAGCCCTGCCTGAACAACGCAACAGCCTGACGCAAATGCGGATTGTCACGAGCTTGCTGCAACTCCTGGTTCGTAACAGGTTCGGGTGAGGGCGGAATCACGATCGCCTGACCCAGTTCTTCCTTGGCCAACTGCCCATAAAACCCGAAATCGGCCGCCACTGCCTCATAGATCTTTCTGGCTTCTCCATCCTTGCCTTGTCCTGCCAATGCTCGGCCTTTCCAATACTGCCATGCCGGATCATTCTGTAGATGCGCTGGCATAGCTTCAATGGTCTTCTGAACCCATGCCCAATCGATTTTGGGCTGCCTGAGCGCGGCCCTGACCCGCCACTCATAATTCGTATCACTTAACGGAATCATGCCTGCTTGGCGATACAACTTGTCTGCCGATAAATCATGGTTCAAGGACTTGCGCAAGGCAAACTGAGCAATCGCCCATGAATACAGACCACCTGGCAATCTGGACTTCCAGTTATGCTGGAGATTATGCAAAGCTGCATCTGCATCCTTTCGCCCCGCTAGAACCAGAGCCGCAGCAGCAATCAAAGCCCTGTCCTGAGTCATCTTTCCTTGCTGGGATCTCAACCACTTTCCAGGGTCAGACAGCATGCTTACAAATGCCTGTTGATCAGGTGGGTTGAACAGATAGCTGGCAAATCGCGATGCAGTTGCGGTCTGGTTATTCTCTACTGCCTCCTGCAGCAAAGGCACCAGTTCCTTACGTCCGATAACACCATCGGCAACCAACTGATCCATCAAGGACCAGCATGCCTTTCCTGGAGAAAACGCCTCAAGCGCCTCCGTTGGCTTGGCACGCGCAACCATCATGTGGCGTGCCTCGAGCTTGGCGCATCGAACTTGTTTGTTCTGCCACGGGAAGTCTCCCAGAGCCAGTATGGTTTTAAAGTCCCCATGTTCAGCTGCTTCAAGCACCCAATCCGCCTTCAACTTGTCTGCCATGTAGCTACCGGGATACTTCGCAAGGAACTTCTCGGCCACAGGAATGTTCTGGGTTGACTTTGCCTGCTTGACCTCTTGTTGCGCTATCCAGTAGTCAACATAGATCTTCAGTACATCCCCCTCGGCCTTTGCCGCCAGTACCGGAAGCAAATCCCACTGTTTCTTTTGTACAGCCTCCTTGGCTGCAGCCACTGCCTTGGCCTGTGGCGTGTCCACAGAGTATTCGAACAGCTTTTCACCAGACTGAGCCGATACCACAGTACAGAACCACAACGATCCCGCTATCACTGCCGCATGGGCAGCCATATTGCGCCATGTTCCTGAACCTGTTCTTGACATGATTCTCTGTTACCGTTTAATGGGTTGACGGGTTAGTTGACGACGAACGAAAGGGAAACTATGTTGTCTTGATCCATATGACCATGAAAGAGTAGTACGTGACAAATCAAATGACAAATCAGGTACCGGCAATGCTTCGGCAGACCTTGAAAGACATCCGCAAATCCATCCCTGAATCCCAGCAACAAAAAGGAGGCCTGCTCATCAGAGCAAGGCTTTTCACCTGGTTTTCCCTTGCTAACAAGCATGTCCAGTCCAGAGGATTGCCAGCCTTGAGCATCGCAGCGTACTGGCCGCTACGCCACGAACCTGACCTTTTGCCATTGATTTCCCAATGGGACGAAAATGACATCAACGTATTGTTGCCGGTGATGCAGGCCAAGGATCAACCGCTAGCCTTTCGCACCTGGCACAAAGACACCCCTATGGTCAAAGCTGGTTTTGGTGTCATGGAACCCTCAACTGGCGATACAGGACGACCAGATGTAGTCCTCGTGCCAACGCTTGGCTTTACCAAACATGGGGATCGGATTGGCTACGGGCAGGGCTACTATGACCGTACCCTTTCCGAACTAAGCAGGACAGGCCGCAAGCCAGTAGCCATCGGCATCGCGTGGAGTGAAGGCAATCTCGATATTCTTGCCCCCACCTATCAACCCGCCAAACATGACTACAAGCTTGATGCAATCCTGACACCGGACGGCTGGGTCACTGGCGAGCCTGACTACCCCTTCGCCTGATCTAGATTGAAAGCGATTTCCAGATCGACAACACCGCGGAAGAATTGTTCAAGGTATAGAAATGAAGTCCAGGTGCCTGGTTCTCAAGTAGGGTCTGGCAAAGTTCTGTCACGACATCCAGCCCGAAAGCCTTGATGGATTCTTTGTCATCACCCATTTCCGTCAGCCTGAGCCTGATCCAGCGCGGAATTTCTGCGCCACACATGTCAGAAAACCTGATGAGCTGTGAGGAATTGGTAATCGGCATGATGCCAGGCACGATCGGAACATTGATTCCCTTCATCTGGGCCCGGTCTACAAAGTCGAAGTAGGCATCCGCATTGAAAAAATACTGTGTAATCGCGGAATTGGCCCCGGCATTGACCTTTTCTACAAAACGCTCAAGGTCTGCCTGCGGCCCACCGGCCTGGGGATGCATCTCCGGATAGGCTGCCACCTCAATGTGAAACCAGTCGCCACTGTGCTCACGAATTAACCTCACCAGGTCGACCGCATGAGTCAGCACATCGTCTCCAGCCAACACTCCCATGCCCGAGGGAAAATCCCCTCTCAGTGCGACGATACGCCGCACTCCGATTTCGCGGTAACGGTCGAGGATCGTGACCAACTCTTCCCGAGTCGAACCGATACAGGACAGATGTGGCGCCACATCAAAACCCTGTTTCTGTAAAGCCTGGACAGTTTCAAGTGTCCCCGAACGGGTCGATCCTCCTGCACCAAAAGTCACACTGACATAGGAAGGATTCATTGCCTTGAGCTCATTGGCGCTATTTAACAAGCGTTGATGGCTATTGGCATCTCGTGGAGGAAAAAACTCCAGACTAAAAATTTGGCCTGCTGTTACAGTCATACCTGGGTCAACAACATAGAAAACAAACCTGAAATCAGGCTATAGAGAATTGCACCTGCAATAGCCCACCAGAACCCTTCGACCTGAAACCCCCGAAACAGCGAACCTGCCAGCCAGAACACCAGCCCATTGAGTACCAGTAGGAACAGGCCCATGGTGACAATCGTGATCGGCAGTGTCAGCAAAATCAGCAAGGGCTTGACCATCGTATTGAGCAAGCCCAGTATCAAGGCCGCCCCCATGGCCGACCAGAAACTGGCAATCATGATGCCTGGCAAGAGATAGGCAACAACCAGAAGTGCGACCGCGTTCAGTATCCAGACGATAAGCAACATAGGGGGCTCCTTGCGTTCAAGGTGTTACAGATCAGTAACGGTAGTGATCCGGCTTGTACGGACCTTCTTTCGGCACACCGATGTAAGCAGCCTGCTCTTCTGTGAGCTCGGTCAGCTGCACTCCGATCTTCTTCAGATGCAGCTTGGCGACTTTTTCATCAAGGTGCTTGGGCAGCACATAAACCTCTCCCCGCTTGTAATGCTCATTGCGGGTAAAGAGTTCAATCTGAGCAATGGTCTGGTTGGTGAAAGATGACGACATCACGAAAGATGGATGGCCAGTCGCACAACCCAGATTGACAAGGCGTCCTTTTGCCAACAGGATGATACGTTTGCCATCCGGGAAGATCACATGATCGACCTGTGGCTTGATTTCTTCCCATTGCAACGACTCAAGGCTGGCCACATCGATCTCATTGTCAAAGTGACCGATGTTGCAGACAATGGCCTGGTCCTTCATACGTTTCATGTGTTCATATGTGATCACATGATAGTTACCCGTTGCCGTCACAAAGATGTCAGCCTTGTCGCAGGCTTCTTCCATGGTCACAACGCGATAACCTTCCATAGCAGCTTGCAATGCGCAAATCGGATCGATCTCGGTAACCCAGACCTGAGCGCGCAAAGCAGCCAATGCCTGTGCAGATCCCTTGCCCACATCTCCGAACCCGCAGACCACGGCAATCTTGCCGGCAATCATGACATCGGTTGCCCTCTTGATGCCATCAACCAAGGACTCCCTGCAACCGTAGAGGTTGTCAAACTTGGATTTTGTTACGGAGTCGTTAACGTTGATTGCAGCAAATGCCAGTTCACCACGACGTGACATCTGATACAGACGATGCACACCTGTGGTGGTTTCTTCAGTCACACCGCGGATCTGCGCCAGGCGCGTTGAGTACCATTTTGGATCACGTGCCAGATGTTCACGAATAGCGGCAAACAGAGCCCGCTCTTCTTCGGATTTTGGATTGTCCAGGATACTGCTATCAGACTCTGCCTTGGTGCCAAGATGCAAAAGCAATGTTGCATCACCACCATCGTCAAGAATCATGTTGGCATACTGCTGACCTGGCCATTCAAACAGACGGTGGGTGTACTCCCAGTACTCCTCAAGTGTCTCGCCTTTCTTGGCAAACACCGGGATGCCTGCAGCTGCGATCGCAGCTGCAGCATGATCTTGCGTAGAGAAAATATTGCAAGAAGCCCAGCGAACCTCGGCACCCAGGGCGCGAAGGGTTTCAATCAGCACGGCAGTCTGGATTGTCATATGAAGACTGCCTGCAATGCGTGCACCCTTGAGCGGTTGAGACTTTGCGTATTCTTCGCGAATCGCCATCAGGCCGGGCATTTCGGTCTGAGCAATCTCAATTTCTTTGCGTCCCCAGCCTGCAAGGCCAATGTCGGCTACTACATAATCCTGTGCGGGTACATTTACGGCGTTCATGTCGGATAACTCCTGAAAATCGGACCGACAACACCTGCGGGCTGTACGCCACCACAATTGCCATCGGTCTGGAATTGGGTGAGCGCAGTTATTATGGGTGACCCCACAAAACAAGCTGAGCCTGGCGCACAGAATCTAGTACCAGATTTCTATGCGTCGCAGCGCTCCTCAGCATGAAAAGATGATGATCGAAATTGTAGCGGTTTTAAACAGGTTTTGGTTCCAAATGTAACTGTGCGATGCCTTGATCAACACTTCCGAATGATGGATAGCGCTTCAAAACCTCTGGATCATGGCCTGGAACAACATGATCTGCTGATTCTGCAAACCTGTTGAGCTTGGCATAGCCGTCAATCATGTCACCGACATTGAAAACAATCGGGAAAGGGGAAATATTGCGCATATTGTCGTAGTAATGGCTTGCATCTGATGCCAACACCATCCAGCCGCGGCGGGTATGCACACGCACTGATTGCAACCCTCTGGTATGACCGCCAATATGCAGTAGCTCAATTCCTGGTGCCAAAGTCTGGTCACCCTCGTAGAACACAACCCGATCCGCGTAAACACTACGGACCAACTCAACCACATCCTCAATGTCGTACGCATGCCTGAACAAGCCTTGGCACATATGCCTGCCACAGGCATAGTGGACTTCAGACTCCTGGATATGGAACCGAGCCTGAGGCAACTTGTCCAGGTTTCCTGCATGGTCGTAATGCAGGTGGGTAATCACGACATCCTTGATCGAAGCGGGGTCAATCCCCAGAAGCTTCAAACTATCGATCGGACAGCGCAGCAATGTCCTGTTCCGGGCGCGCGCAGCACGCTCGCCAAACTCAGTGTCAACCAGCACAACCGTTCTGTCATACCTACTCAAACCTGCCTAAACAGGCTCAAAGCTGACTTCCTGCTTCGTAGAGGCCGGTTTCACCGCGCTCTTGCGAGTGCGGCCAGAGCCTTCCTCTCCACAGGCTG